>MDSW01215925.1_pt1 | contig 12589 bp, 15 predicted proteins | sample 811171 | NCBI WGS metagenome assembly MDSW01 (sample SAMN05326641, study PRJNA326480) | marine metagenome | isolation source: seawater | place: Atlantic Ocean: North West | collected 2012
ACATTCGTCTTTTCTAATTCATCATTTAAACTTAAAAGTTGTTCATTTTTATTTTTAATTGCAAGCAATTGCTCTTCAATACCGCCTTCCTCTAAACCAAGACTTTCGTTAATTGCCACTAAATTTTTATTCTTCTCATTTAATTCTGCAATTGTAGATTTGAGAGATTTTTCTTTTTCAAGTAGTTTAAAATTAGCATTATCTAATTCTTGATTAAGTATTTGTAGTTGATCAATTCTTGTTGCAAGTGCTTTATTAATTCGTTCTCCGAGCCCCTCGGTTTCAAGTAAAGTAATTTCTTGTCCTTCATAAGTTTCTAATGCATTTGCAACTATTCTCAGTTCTTTTAAAAGACTACTAATTTGCTCGGATAAAGCTATTATATTTTGTTCCTGAACAAATATTTCTGATCGTTTTTTTGCAACATCAGTTTGTAATTGCTCACTTAATAATTGCTCACTTTGTAAATTTAATTCTGTATCTTCAAGTTTTTTCTCAGTTTCAGAAAGGGTTGAAAGGGCTTTCTCTTTATCTTTAGTTTCGATAACGAGTATTTTCGAAAGTTCATTTATTTGTGTTCTTAAATCTTGGAGTGCCTTATCTCGTCCTGATATTGCGTCACTTAAATATATTTGTGAAACTGTAAAAACCATTAAAACAAATATTATTACTATTAAAAGGGTGGCTAAAACATCTACAAACCCTGGCCAAATGTTTGTAGTATCAGCAAGTCTATTTCTTAGAGACCTAGTAGACATAGTTATTTTTTAGTTTTCTTTAATTCTTTTTCAATTTTCTGAAAATACTCTTTAACTTTTTTTGCTTCTAATATTCCATTTTTACTTAAAGCATCTGTTAAGTTGATTAACGTAGATTGTGTATTTAATTGTGAGGATAAAAAGTTTGATAATTGTTTATCAACATTAGAAGATTTGGAATTGATTTTATTGAGTATCTCGTTAAATTTATTCAAATTATCAGAAATTTTTGTTTGATTATCAGATGATTTTTTAAAAGCATTTAAAATAATTTCTAGGTTATCATAAATTTTTTGAATCGCTTCAGCTGTTGGCTTGTCTTCCATCTTAGAAAAATCTGGAGATGAATTAGCATTAATTATTTTTTCAAAGTATTGACTAAATTTATTTTGAGCTTGGCCAAGATTTAAATCGAGCAAACCCAATACTAATGAACCTGCCAAACCCAGTAAAGAACTACTAAATGCAATACTCATTCCTTCTAAAGGAGCATTTAAACCATCTTTAAGTGAATTAAAGAATCCAGCAACATTTGTGTCATCAATTCCTAAGCCACTTATTACATTACCAACTGAGCCAATAGTTTTAAGAAGACCCCAAAAGGTTCCGAGAAGACCTAAAAAGACCAGCAAACCAACTAAGTATCGCGAAGTTTCCCTAACACTTATTAAAGTCATATCTGAATTTTCTATTAATCTACTTATAGAAGAACTTTTAAAAACAAATTTTCCATCAAGGTTTTTTAATTCTAGGGAGATATTCTTATCCTGTCCACTTAAGCTTGAAAATGCTTCTATGGAATTAGTAATGTTGAAGTTAGAATACGATATATATTTATAATTTAAGTTAATAAGATGGTAAAAATTGAATAAAATTCCAATTACCAAGGCCAATAAAATTATTATATTTATGAAAATATTAGATAAAAAAGCACTCTGAAGAATTGGGTATAACAAAACGACAATTACAAAAACTGCAATTAAAAAAACTGAAGCCCTAATTATATAATTATTTAATGATTGAGCCATTAATAAGAATTATATCACCTACGTAAGAAATTCAATAAATATAAAGTGTTTAATTGTAAATATAATTTCTTGTTAAAGGTAAATTGTTAATATTTTTTGCTATTTGTATTTGAAATACTACATTCCCCATGTTTACAAAAGAATATTTACTTGCCAATAAATAAAATTCCCACATTCTAAAAAACCGATCGTCAAACATCTTAATAATTTTTTCTTTATTTTTTATAACATTTTTATACCAATGTGAGAGTGTGTGAGCATAATGAAGTCTTAGAATTTCGACATCTGTTACATTAATATTTAGGTGCTGTGTCTCCTTCATTACTTCAGATAAAGACGGTATATATCCTCCAGGAAAAATATATTTTCTAATCCATGGACTAGTTGCAGTTGGCTTACCTCTCTGTCCAATGGTGTGTAAAAGAAAAACACCATTATCTTTTAAAATTTCATTTGTTTTTTTAAGATATGTTCTAAAATATTTAACACCAACATGCTCAAACATACCCACTGATACTATTCTATCATAATTATTTGTTTCATTTCTATAATCCTGTAAGGCGAAAGATACTTTGTCATTTAAACCTTCCTTTTGAGCTCTTTCTGAAGCAGTTTTAAATTGATTTTCTGATAAGGTAATACCCTTAACTTTAGCTCCTGTAGACTTAGCTATTTCTATAGCCATTCCGCCCCAACCACATCCAATGTCTAGAACGTTCATATCTTCTTTAATGTTTAATTTTTTTATAATATGCTCTTTTTTATCTTTTTGAGCTTGGTCCAAACTTATATTCTCATTGTGAAAATACGCACACGAATACTGCATGTCTTGATCTAAAAAAAGCTTATACAAATTTTCGTCAATGTCATAATGATGGGCCACATTTTTTTTTGAATTTACGATTTGATTTATCTGTTGAAAAGGCATGAATACTGAGGATATGTATTCATAAAATTTATAAAATTTGTTGTTAGAGATAAAATCATCATAACAATTTGTTATTAAATTTATTAATTCTTCAATTGTTCCTTTTTCTATTAATAGTTCCTTGTTCATATACGCCTCTCCAATATGCAGGCTTGGATTAAAAAATAATTTTCTTTCTATTGATTTATTTTTTAATTTAATTCTAACTTCAGGATTTGAATTTCCATACGTGTGGACTTTATTTTTAGAGTCTATGATTTGTAAGGTACCATCAAAGTTTAACTTTTTTAAAACATCATAAAGCATTAATAGCTATTTTAAAAAAATAGAAAACAATGTCAACAAATTGAGATATTGTTTTCGATATAATATTTAATTAATTAAGTTTAAGCTTATGCAGCGATACGACGGTTTTTTTGAGCTTCTTTTTCTTTTTTTAGCTCTTTTTCGTCAATATAAGCTATGTCACAATGGGTTTGACAGTATGGTTTTCCAGCAACTGTGCTTGCTTCACAAAAGTGAAACTCTTTTTCTTGTGGATCACCTATTGGCCATTGGCAACTTGAAAAGCTATGCATGACGCTATTTTGTTTAAAGTAGTTTTTTAAAATTGACATTTTTGATACCTAAATTTTAATTACGAAGTAGTTTATATTTATGAAAAAACCAGTATTCAATAAAAATTTATAAAAAGTTGTTAATTATCAATATGTTAGTATTGGTTTGATTATAATATACTATATGTAGATATATATATTTTTCAAAAAACGAATCGTAAATTAAAAAAAATTAAAATCAAAAAAATTACTAAAAAAAATATTAAAGAAAGAAAGATAATTTTATTTGTTAACTTTGATTTTGGTGGTTTTCTTAATAAAATAAATACAATTACAGTTAACCAAAAAATTAACAAAATTACCCAACCTGTAATAAAAGCGTAAAAAAAATCTAAACTCATAGTTAAATTATTAAGTTTTAATTTTCTACTATTCCTTAGAACAATGTAAGCCTGTTTTAATTATATATTTTTGATGATATTCTTCAGCTTTAAAATATTCTTTAGCCTCACTTATTTCGGTAACAATATTTAAATTAAATTTCTTAGATATAATATCTTTAGAATTCTCAGCAATTTTTTTTTGTGATTCATTAAAATAAAATATAATTGATCTGTATTGAGTACCTATATCAGGACCTTGTCTGTTAAGGGTTGTTGGATCATGACATTTCCAAAAGTGATTTACTAGATCTTCATATGTAATTTCATATTTATTAAACTCAACTAGCACAACTTCTGCATGATTTGTATTTCCCATACAAACAGCCTCATAGTTAGGACTTGGAGTTGTGCCTCCTGAATAACCAACCTCTGTTGTTTTAACACCAGGTAACTTTCTAAAAGATTCTTCCACACCCCAAAAGCAACCTGCTCCAAATAATGCTTTTTCCATAGAATAATAAATATATATCTATTTTTAAAATTATCAATTTATATGAATTCAAAATTTAAATTAATAAGCAAAAAAAATCTCCACAATGGTTTCTTTAAAATGAATGAAATTGTTTTAAAATACAAAAAATATGATGGTAGTTGGAGTAATGAAATAAAAAGAGAATTATTTGGTGGCGCTCAAGTATCAGCTGTGTTGCCATATGATCCTATAAAAAAAGAAATTGTTCTAATTCAGCAATTTCGCCCAGGAACAATTTCAAAAAAACTTGACAATTATCTAAATGAAATTGTTGCAGGAATAATTGATGATGGAGAAAGTCCTGAGCAAGCTGCTGAAAGAGAATGTTTTGAGGAAACTGGATGTAAGATAAAGAAACTGACTCCCATTCAAGGTTATTTTCCTGCTCCAGGATCATCAGAGTCATTTTATCATCTTTTTCTTGGTGAAATAGATACTTTTAACGGAACCAGAATTAGAGGTTTAGAAAATGAAAATGAAGATATTAAAGTAGAGAGCTTTAAAATTGCTGATATCAAAAAATTAATGAATGATGGTAAATTTTTAAATGGTTTAACTTTAATTGCTATTCAGTGGTTTTTTATAAATATTAAATATTAATTATGTACCTATGCCTCTTTGGTATGGTTTTACTAATTGTTTACAAATCAAGGTCATGTCTAATGTCTCTAAATTTTGATCGATAGTTTGATATTCTTGACATTCAAATAAATCATTTCCTTTTTGTAATACAGTCACAAAAAGCAAAAGCATTAAACCATTTGATGTTTGAATATCACTTATAGAATAACTTTTTACTTCATATCCTTCATTTATTAAATCTTTATAACTTTTTTCTGTATCTAACCACTGATCAAGATTTGGATTAGCATAAACAACATTAGAAAATAATATTAAAAAAAATAAAAAAATAAAAGTTAATTTTCTTCTAACCATCTCAATACTTCTTTTACATGTTTGTTAATTGAAAAAATAGGATAGAATACCTTTCTAATAATATTTTTTTCCACAACAATAGTTAATCGCCTTATATAAACTTTCTTATCAACAGTGAATGTTGGTAATGAGAGCATATTTACACATTTTAGATTTGAGTCACTTAAAATATCATATTGTATCCCCAATCTATAAGTCATCTCCTTAATATCATCTATATTTTGAGTTGATATTCCAATTGGCAAAGAGTTTAATGAAATAAATTTTTCATAATTGTCTCTAAAGTTACAGTTTTCTAGCGTACATCCTTTTGCACCAGGTATTTTATCCCAATTTGTGGGTAATTTCTTTTTCGGATGTCCTGTAAGAGAGTAAAAATAAATTATTATTCTAAAAGTATCGGATCTAATTAATTTTAATAGGCTACCATTTTGATTAGGAAGTGAAATATTAGGTAAAAATTTACCAATCAAATATTCATTGTATTTATCATGATCAGGTATTAGTTGATCTTTTAGATTTTTAATGTCATCCATACTATTAAATAAGATATTTAAAGTTTATAATATATTTATTTTATGACAAAATTTAAACCTTTATCAAGCATGACAACACCTCGATTTGCTGACGTTGCAACTTTTTTTAGATTACCCATAGAAAAAGATCTCGCAAAAATAGACTATTGCATAACTGGGGTTCCTTGGGATGGGGGAACAACTAATAGACCAGGTGCTAGACATGGACCAAGAGAAATAAGAAATGCCTCATCTTTAGTAAGATTATATCATCCAATATCTTTAAGAAGTCCTTATGATAAGTTTAATGTTGCTGATATTGGTGATTGTCCAGTAAATCCTGCTGATATAAATGACTCATTAAATAAAATTGAAAATTATTATAAAAAAATATTTGAAAGTGAAACAATTCCAATTTCTATAGGTGGAGATCATTTAATTACTCTTCCAATACTAAGAGGTTTAAAAAATGATAAACCTGTTGCTCTTTTTCAGTTTGACTCTCACTCAGATACTTGGGACTCCTATTTTGGAGGTTATAAGTATACTCATGGAACACCCTTTAGAAGAGCGATTGAAGAAAATTTAATCAATCCACACAAGTATGTAATACTTGGGTTGAGAGGATCTCTGTATGATCCCAACGATCTAAAGTGGGCTGAAGAACAAGGCGTAACAATAATAACAATAGACCAGTATTACGAAATGGGTTTTAATAATTGTATAAAAAAAATTTATGATATTTTAGAGGGATGTAATACATATTTTACTTTTGATATTGATGGTATTGATCCATCTTTTGCACCTGGAACAGGGACTCCTGAAGTTGGTGGTTTTAATGTGAGAGAGTCACAACAGATTGTTAGAGCTTTAAAAGATTTAAATTTTATAGGTGGAGATGTAGTAGAAGTATCACCTCCATTTGATGTAAATAATTTAACATCTCATGTTGCAGCAACAATAGCTTTTGAGATGCTATGTACCATGACTAAAACTAATTAATAAACTTAATGGATCTTTCTTTTAGATGCTATTGATAACAAATATGAATCTAGAGGTACTTAACTATACCAATAAACTTTCTAAACCTATCTCTTATAGTTATAGGATTTAGAGGTATTGGATCAATTTTAACATTTCCAGAGTCAATTTTTGAAATAATTACATAGGAATTATTTTTATCGTCAATGGCTTTAGATAATTCATTTACTGTTTCATCTCCAGAGCATTCAACTACATGTTTGCAACCAGAGCCTAATGCTACATCTTTTAATGAAGTATTTTCATCAGTAAAAGTTCTTTGATCACCTGTTGATCCATATGAGCCATTGTCAATTATCAATAAAGTATAATTTGATGGCGCTCTATTACCTATTGTTGCTAATGTATTCATATTCATTAGAACTGATCCATCACCATCAATACTAATGACATGTTTATTTTGTGATAATGACAAACCCAAACCTATAGAAGAAGATAAGCCCATACTGCCTAACATGTAAAAAAAATTTGGTTGATCATTAATTTTATATAATTCCTGAGATGGAAGTCCTATATTACAAATTACTAAGTTATCTCTAAGAATACACTGTATTTTATTTAATAAATCAAACCTGTTCATGAGTCGCCTTTCATCAAATTAAAATCACACAAAATAGCTACTGGTGACTCAACCACTTTCGCATGTTTACTAAATGTTGAAATTTTCTCTATATCTTTTTCTGTAGAACAATACATCATTGGTATTCTTAATGTTTGAAGAATATCTTCAGTTATTTTAGCCATTCCTACTTGTGCTCCTACTGGTTCACCTGGTGTACCTCTATAACTAATAAGAAAAACAACTGGTATTTGATACAATTGCAATAAAGATACTATTGCATTTACTGAATTACCAATTCCAGTATTTTGCATCATAATACAGGGTAATTTATTTCCTAAATAGGCACCTGCACAAATTCCCATACCTTCTTCCTCACGAGGAACAGCAGAGTAGTAGACCTCATTATCCTTTTCTAAAATCTTAATCATATTAGCTAATAGTTTACAAGGAACACTTAAATAAAAGTTTACACCACCTTTTTTTAGATTAGTAATTATTTTTTGACTTATTTTCATTATGAAGTTTTTATATCCATACCTGTATTAGAACAATAAATTAATTTAAAAAATCATTTCTTAATTTAATTTTGGTAAATCTTTTGTAAATCTCTCCAGTTTTTAATATTGGTGAGGGAAAATTTAAATGATTGATTGCATCAGGAAATGTTTGTGTCTCTAAACACATACCAAATTGTGCGCCGTAATTTTTGTTGTATTTTCCAATATAATTATGATTCATCATATTACCTGTGTAAAATTGAATACCTGGTTGATCAGTTGTATATTCGACTCCCATTCCTGTTTTAGAACTATAAATTATTGCTATTTTATTTTTATTATCACTATCAATTAAAGAGAAATTATGATCAATACCCCCACTATCTAGAAAATTTTTATTTATTTTAAAAAACTCGTTTAAATCAAATTTTGTATTTTTAACTTTTAGAAGATTTCCAGTAGGGATAGAGTTTTTATCAGTTTCACATATACTGTTTGAATTAATTTTAATAAAATGGTCAGCAATATTTTGATAATGACGATTATGTCCATGGAAATTCCAGTAATTATGGTTAGTTAAATTTATAATAGTATCCTGATCAGACTCACCAATAAAAGTAATGACTATTTCATTATTATTATTTAGTTCATAAACTGTTTTACAATTTAAATTTCCTGGGTAATTTTCTTCCATATCTTTTGAAAAATAACTCAAAATACATTTTATTGAATTATTGTCTTTTTTAATTTCATCTATTTTCCAAATTTTTTTATTAAAACCTTCTTTTCCTCCATGCAGGTGATGAGGCGGGGTGTTTGAAAATAAATTATATTCTTTATTGTTTAAATTAAATTTACTATTTCCAATTCTATTACACACTCTTCCAATAATAGAATTAAAATATCCTTCTGCTTTTATTAAATCTTCAAATTTTTCATAACCAAGTAAAACATCTTCAGTTTTTGTTTCATCATTCAAGTATGGTATATGTACTTCATGCATATATCCGCCTATAGTATAAAATTTTATCTTATAATTATTTGAGTTTGTTATTTCAATAACGTCGATATCTAATTCTTTGTCATTTTTAAGCTTTGAAACCTTGTATTCCATTAAACTTTTCGCTCTCTATGTTTGTTATAATAGTTTTGTCTAAAATAAATTATTATTCCACCTGCAACTATAAAAATTGCACCCGGAAATAATTGATCAACTGGCCATTCTCTAAAAAAAATCCATCCTAATATTAGTGCAAAAAATATTTCTATATAGTCAAACGGCATAATTTTACTTAATTCAGCTTTTCTAGAACCATAAATTAATAATAAAACTCCAGAACCACCGCAAATTCCCATTATTAATAATATTAGCAAATCATATAAACTTTTAAAATCTTCCCACAAATTAAAAAAGATAACCAAAATTGATGAACAAACTACCGTACCTATATTTGCATATAAATTTATTAAAGGTACAGGTGTGTCATTTGTAAAATTTAAAGCTGTCACTCTAGCAAGAGAATAGCCAAATGCTGCCATTACAGGAAGAAGCATAAAAAAATTAAAACTTTCTGACCATGGTTGCATTATAAAAACGATACCTACAAAACCTGTAAATACTGCTAATGATTTATACCAACCAAATTTTTCACCTAATAAAGGTATAGCTAATAGTGTAATCATCATTGGCCCTGTATACTCCATAGTTGCTACTAGGGCATAAGGTAAATATAGATATGAAGTATATAAACACATTTGAGCAAAAGTCATAATTAACCCTCTCAACAAACCAAACTTCCATCTTTTAATAATTAATTTCTTCCCACTAGCATACCAATCTTGTGAAAAATATAATGCTATAAAACACGGTATCATCCCAAATAAATTTCTAAATACAGATAATTGAGCAGCTGAGTAATCATTGCGCAAATATTTTATTGCAATGCCCATACAATCTAATAAGAATAAACCAGATAGCGAAAGTAAGACAGCAACTAAAAGATTATTTTTCAATTAATTTTTTTATTTTATTTATAATTAACACAACATTGATCAACCCAATGTTCAGGCTCAACCTCAACTAATCCCATCTCAATATCACCACCTTTGCATCCTTCTGTAGGATTTGGACATCTTGTTCTAAATACACACCCAGAAGGGGGATTTAAGGCGCTTGGTATTTCTCCTTTTAATTCAATAGCTTTGGATTTATTTTCTGGATCAATTGATGGAATAGATGAAAGCAATGCTTTTGTATAAGAATGTTTTGGGTTTTTAAATAATTTTCTTGATGGCGCCATTTCTACTATATGACCCAAATACATGACAGCAACTATATCGCATACATGTGCGACTACACTTAAATCATGACTTATAAATAAGTAAGTAAGATTAAGTTCAGTTTGAAGTTGCTTCAAAAGATTTAATATATCTGCTTGTATAGATACATCTAATGCAGCAACACTTTCATCTGCAACAATAAATTTTGGGTTACTTACTAAAGCTCTTGCAATTGAAATTCTTTGTCTTTGACCGCCAGAAAAGGCGTGAGGAAATCTTCTTAAATGCTCTAAGTTTAATCTACATTTTGAAGCTATATCTCTTACCCTTTCATCAGTTTCTTGCCTTGAGTTCGTTATTTTCATCACCTCTAAAGGTTCTGCTATAATATCTCTTACGGTCATACGTGGACTTAATGCAGCATAAGGATCCTGAAAAATTAATTGCGCTTTCTTTCTATATTCTCTTAAATCTTGTTTATTAATATTAGTTAAATCATAATCTTTATCATCATCATGAAAGATAACATTACCAGAGCTAATTTTATTTGCACCAAGTATTGCCCTTCCTAAAGTTGTTTTTCCAGAACCTGATTCACCAACTAATCCAAAAAAAGATCCTTTTTTAATTTTGATATTAATATTATTAACAGCATGTATTTTTTGTTTCTTTGAAATAAAATTTTCTTGATAATCAAAATTTACAGAAACATTGTTAACTGATATTAAATTTTCACTCATAATTAACTACAATTAATGCAACATTTATCGACCCAATGTCCAGGTTCGACCTCAATGAGACCCATTTCAGCCATGCTTTGACTACACTCATGACTAGCATTAGGACATCTAGTTCTAAAAACACAACCTGAAGGCCTATCTAGAGGGCTCGGTATATTTCCAGGAATTGGTCTTAAAGGTTCATCCAAATTATTTACATCAGGAAGTGCTTGAAGTAATCCTTTTGTATAAGGATGTTTAGGGTTTTTTAATATTTTATTTACAGGTCCCTTCTCTAAAATACTCCCAAGATACATTACTGCTACTTCATCTGCAACTTGAGCAATTACACCTAAGTCATGAGTAATAAAAATAACACCCATTTGATATTCAATAATAATATCTTTAATTAAATTTATAACTTGCGCTTGAATAGTAACATCTAAAGCAGTAGTAGGCTCATCAGCTAATAAAAGTTTGGGCATAGTAGACAATGCCATTGCAATCATTGCTCTTTGACGCATTCCTCCAGATAATTCAAATGCATATTGATTAAACCTTTTTTCTGCATCAGCTATTCCAACTCTTTGAAGCATATTTATTGAGATTTTTTTAGCTTCATTTTTATTAATATCTTTATGTATTAATAATTGCTCAACCATCTGAGCGCCAATTTTAATTGCAGGAGCAAAACTTGCCATAGGTTCTTGAAAAATCATTGATACTTTTCCACCTCTAATTTTTTTTAAATCCTCCTTTGAAGTGAATTTTAAAACATTTTCATTATCAATGATTATTTGAGCATCTTCATTGTAATTTGTATTGCCAGGATTTAATTGCATGATAGCTTTTGCGGTAACTGATTTACCAGATCCTGACTCACCAACTATACCAAGTACCTTACCTTGATCTAATGATAGTGAAATATTTTCAACTGCTGTAATTCTACCTTCATCAGTATCAAATTTTACATCTAAGTTTTTTACTTCCAATAAGTGACTCATTTTTACTTTACCTTATGAGGATCTGCTGCATCTCGCAATCCATCACCCACATAAACAAATGTCAGAATAAGTACTACTAAGAAAAATACAGGAATAAAATACCATTGGTAATTTAAAAGCACGTCAGCCTTTGTTGCATTTTGCAGAAGTACACCAAGAGAATTTACAGGTTCTCTCAAGCCTAAACCAATAAAACTCAAAGCTGTTTCAGATAATAACATGTATGGAAAACTAATAACTAAATCGACAATAATATAACTTGTGAAACTAGGTAACAAGTGCCTGACAATAATGTGAGTAGATGATGCTCCACATAATTTTGCAGCTAAGATATATTCTTGACTTCTTTCACTAAGTAAATGTGTTCTAACTCTTCTTGCTAATGTTGGCCAAGAAATTAATCCGAGCAAACAGGATATAAAAAAGAAACGTAATTCAGAACTCCATTCTAATGGAGCAAAAGCAGCAAGACACATAAACAGAGGTATTGGTGGAACTGTTCGAATTGCATCAGTAAACATCTGCAATACGCTATCAATCCAACCACCATAGTAACCTGATATACCTCCAATAATTAGCGATAGAACAAAAGATATAAAAACGCCTAGTGTGCCTACAGCTAATGAAATATAAATTGCACTTAAGGTTCTACTAAATAAATCTTTTCCTGCCTTGTCTGTTCCAAATATATGAATACCACCCTCTTCAACTCCAAATAGATGAGTATTAAATGTAAAACCTGGAATTTTAAAATCTAAAATTTTTCCCGGAAGATTTATATTAAAATCAAAAACTTTATATTCCCATCCTTCAACAAAAAAATAAACGTATCTTCTTTTTTCAGTATCA
>MDSW01040671.1_pt1 | contig 12587 bp, 14 predicted proteins | sample 811171 | NCBI WGS metagenome assembly MDSW01 (sample SAMN05326641, study PRJNA326480) | marine metagenome | isolation source: seawater | place: Atlantic Ocean: North West | collected 2012
TGCAATATTTTCTAATTCAGTCATTTATTTCTAAGGCTTTTATACCAGGTAAATTTTTTCCTTCAAGAAGTTCTAAAAAAGCTCCACCAGCAGTTGAGATATATGTGAATCCATCAGAACAACCAAACTTATTTATTGCAGCAACAGTGTCACCACCCCCCGCAATAGATATAAGGGATTTATTTTTGGTATTTTCATTTATTTTTTGCGCAATTTTATTACTGCCTATTGAAAATTCTTTAGTCTCAAAAAGTCCGGCAGGACCATTCCATAAAATTGTTTTTGCACTATCTATTACTTTATAAATTTCGTTGATAGTTTTTTCTCCAATATCTAGGATTAAGTCTTTATCTTCTATTTTGCTAACATTTTTTAATTGACCTTTATCTTTATTATTTTTTGCTACTACTACATCCTCTGGTATTACAAGGTTACAATTATTCACTTTACATTGTTCTATTATATTTTTTAATAAATTTTCTTGTCCTTTTTCATATAAAGAATTTCCAATATTATAACCTTTATGTTTTATAAAGTTGTTTGCCATAGCACCAACGATGACAATAGTTTCCATTTTTTTAATTAAATTAGTTAAAACACCTATTTTAGTTGAGATTTTCGATCCACCAATAATACAAACCACAGGTTTTTTTGCACTATTTGTTAGCATTTTTATTGCATTTATTTCTTCTATTAATGATTTTCCCGCGTATGAGTCTACGTGTTTAGTTATTTCGCAAACAGATGCGTGAGCTCTATGAGAACAAGAAAAAGCTTCATTAATATAAATATCACCAAGCTCAGATAGTTCTTTTGCGAAAGCTACTGAATTTAATTCTTCTTCTTTATTAAATCTTAGATTTTCAAGCAATAATACTTCTCCATTATTAATTTTATTTGTACTTTCTTTAGCGATTTGGCCACTATTTTTTTCAGAAAAATGAACTTTAGATTTTATTAGTTTTTCCAATATGAAGGATAGTGGTTTTAACGACAGTTTTTTATCTATTTTTCCTTTCGGTCTTCCCATATGAGAAATTAAAATTATCTTAGCCTTTTTATTAATAAGACTTTTTATAATTGGAACAATTTTGTTAATTCTAGATTTGTCAGTTACTTTTCCTTCTTGCATAGGCACATTCAAATCTACTCTTAATATTACTTTTTTATCAGATAAATTGAAATTTTCGTTAAGAGCTTTTAATTTGCTCATGTTTTATTTTAGATTTTCCAAATAAACTGCTAGATCACACATTCTATTTGCAAAACCCCATTCATTATCATACCAAGCTGAAACTTTTGCCATTTTACTATCAGCAACCTTAGTTAATGTAAGATCGACTATAGATGAATGTGGGTTATGATTAAAATCTGAAGATACTAATTGCTCATTTGTTGTGCTTAAAATATTTTTTAGTTCTTTTTTTGATGCCATTATAAATGAATTATTTATTTCCTCAGCACTAATATTTTTTTTTGCTGAAAAAACAAACTCAACTAGAGAAACGTTTGGCGTTGGAACTCTAATTGAAATTCCTTCAACTTTACCTTTTAAATCAGGAATGATATCACCTAGGGATTTAGTTGCTCCTGTAGTTGTTGGTATCATTGAATTTGGCGCACTTCTTGCTCTTCTCAAATCTTTATGTGAGTTATCTAATAACCTTTGATCAGTTGTGTAAGAATGAATTGTTGTCATAAAACCTCTCTCAACACCAAAACTGTCATTTACTACTTTAACTACCGGCGCAAGACAGTTGGTAGTGCACGATGCAGCGGATATTACTTTATCATTATCCTTTAAAGTTTTTTGGTTTACTCCAAAAACAATGTTTATAGCTCCTTTACAAGGAGCTGAAACTAAAACTTTTTTGGCACCTGATTTAATATGCTGTGATGATTTTTCTTTGCTATTAAATTTACCAGTACATTCCAATACGATGTCAGCTTTATGTTTTTTCCAATCAATTTTTGAAATATCTGTTTCGTGAGTCATATTTATTTTTTTTCCATTAACTTCTATCGCTTTTTCTGTGTGGTTTATTTTAGCTTTTAATTCACCGTGTATCGTGTCATGTTTTAGTAAAAAGCTACTTACTTCAGAATTACCTCTATTATTAATTGCTACAATTTCTAAATCTTTTCTATTATTTTCAATAATAGATCTAAGAACCATTCTTCCAATTCTACCAAAACCGTTTATACCAACTTTTACACTCATAATTATTTATTTAACATTTTCTTTGCTATCTTTACTACATTATCACTAGTTAAATTAAAATCTTGGTAAAGCACATTAGCAGGTGCACTTTTTCCAAATGATTTAACTCCTAGAGAAATTCCATCAGAACTAACATATTTTTCCCATCCGAATATACTACCTGCTTCTATAGATATTTTTTTTGAATTTTTTTCAATAACCTTTTCTCTATACTCGCTTGGTTGTTTATCAAATAATTCTTGGCAAGGCATAGAAACTACTTTTGAGTTAATATTAATTTCTTTTAATTTTTTAAATGCTTCAATGGCTATTTGAACTTCGGAGCCAGAGGAAATTAAAGTAATTTCAGAATTAGAAGTGTTTTTTTTAAGTTCGTAGCCTCCTAGACTGCTCATGTTTTTTTTTGAGAGCTCTTCTGTAACAAACGGAATCTTTTGTCTTGATAAGGCTATCACGCTGGGAGTAGTACTGCTTTTTAAGGCAATTTCCCAACATTCTAATGTCTCAATTGTGTCGGCTGGTCTAAATACATTTAAGTTTGGTATTGCTCTTAAATGGGCAAAATGCTCAATAGGTTGGTGTGTTGGACCATCTTCTCCTAATCCTATTGAGTCATGAGAAAAAACATAAATTACTTTCTGCCCCATTAAAGCTGATAATCTTAATGATGGTTTGCAATAGTCTAAAAAAATTAAAAAAGTTCCGCCATAAGGAATTATACCACCGTGAAGAGCTAAACCATTCATAATTCCCGCCATTCCATGTTCTCTAACACCGTAATGTATATAATTCCCTTTAAAATTGGATGGTTTAATAATTAACGAATTTTTTGTTTTGGTATTATTAGATCCACTAAGGTCAGCAGATCCACCAATTAATTCAGGTAAAATTTTCGTAATTTCTTCTAAAACATTAGCGGAACTTTGTCTTGTAGCTAAATTAGGTTTTAAATCAAAAATTTTTTTCTTTAATTCTTGAAAAGTTTTATCAAAATCATCAGGCAGTTTGTTATTAATTATTCTTGTTAAATCGTCTTTTATTTTTTTGCTTTGTTTATTAAATCTGCTATTCCATTTTTCCTCTTCTAAGATGCCTTTACTTCCAATTTGTCTCCATTCATTTATTATTTCTTTTGGTATTTCAAAGGGTTTATGTTTCCATTTTAATTTTTTTCTTACCAATTCTATTTCTTCATTGCCAAGAGGAGACCCATGCGCAGAAGCTTTGCCAGCTTTATTTGGCGATCCATAGCCAATAATTGTTTTACAAGAAATTAAATTTGGTTTATTTGATCTTAAGGTTTTTTTAATGGCTTCAGATATTTCTTTTTCATTGTGTCCATTTATTTCTTGAAAAAACCAACCATAACTTTCAAATCTTTTTTTATAATTATCAGATACAGATAAATCCGTAGAACCATCTATCGATATTTTATTATTATCAAAAAAAACAATTAAATTCTTTAATTTAAGGTGGCCTGCTAAACTCATAGCTTCATGGCTTATACCTTCCATTAAATCTCCATCGCTTGCTATGACATAAGTTTTATGATCAAATAATTTAGTACCAAATCTTTTTTTTAATATTTCTTCGGCCATTGCCAAACCTACAGCGTTAGATAAACCTTGCCCCAAAGGACCTGTTGTAGTTTCTATTCCTGTATTTTTTTCATATTCAGGATGGCCGGCACAAATAGAATTTAATTGTCTGAAATTTTGTATATCTTTTAAAGAAACACTTTTATATCCAGTCAGGTAAAGCAAAGAGTACAGCAACATCGAACCATGACCAGCTGAAAGAATAAAACGATCCCGATCTATCCAGCTAGGATTTTTTGGATTAAACCTTAGGTAGTATTTAAATAAAACCGTCGCGACATCCGCCATACCCATCGGTAAACCGGGATGACCGGAATTAGCTTTCTGAACTGCATCAATAGAAAGAAATCTTAATGCGTTTGATAAATCTTTGAAGACTAGACTCACTTTAAAACCTATATAGACTTGAACGAACCAAATCAATAATATGATTTATATATAAATCAAATGAAAAATTACGAAGAAAAAGAAAAAAAATTGGATAATGTTCTTAAAAGATTAAATTTAATGTCAAATAAAGTAGCAAAAATGAATAAAGATATTAGTTTACTTAATTCAGAGAAAAATCAATTATTAAGGGAAAAAGAAGAATCTGAGAGAAATTTTCAACAACTTACAAAACAACACCAAGAATTAAAATCTGAGCTAGAAAACATAAATGATGATGTAAAACTTAAATTTGACAACAAAAATAACTTTAATAGGAAAATTGATGAACTTAACCAAGAAACTGAAACTCTTATAGATGAAATAGAAAAATGGCAAACGTAAATATTAAATTTAATGATAAAGATTACTTGTTGTCCTGCGATGATGGACAGGAAGATAGTTTAGTAGAATTATCTAAGCATTTAGATCAAAGATATGCAGAGCTAAAAAAAAATCTTGGTAATATAGGTGAAAATAAATTACTTTTAATTACTTCAATTAAAATTGTAGATGATTATTTTGCTTTATTAAAAAAAGTAAAAAGCCACAAAAACAATTTCGAAGAATTATCAAAAAAATTTAAAGAAATAAAATCCTTAGCTATTAATTATAAAGATGAAAAAGAATTGGAAATTAAGAAAATTACAGAAGAATTAAATAATTTTAAAGCTCTTGCAGAGGAAAACAAAAATTCTTACGAAGCAATTTTGGACAAAACAACAGAATCGATAGAAAAATTTATAGCTAATGCTGAATCTAGAAAAAATATATCTTAAATGAAATATGGAAAAAATTTTTTAAGAGAAAAGTTTCTTTTACAGAGAAAAAAACAGAACATAAATACAAGAAAGTTTAATTTTAATTTAATATTAAAATTAATAAATAAAAATTTTGGAAAGAAAAAAGTAATTATAGCGGCATATTATCCTGCTAATAAAGAGGTAAATATAATTAATTTTTTAAAAAAAATTTCAAAAAAAAAATTCAAAATTCTATTACCAGTAATAAAACCATCACAAGCAATGTGTTTTAAATATTGGAATTTTAAAGATCCTTTGTATGTAAATAGTTTTGGAATACTTGAGCCAAAAAAAACTAATAAAGAATTAACACCAGATATAGTTTTAGTGCCTCTCGTGGCATTTGATAATAATCTTAACCGTATAGGGTATGGAAAAGGCTATTATGATAGAAAATTAGCGAGACTAAAAAAAAATAACAAAAAGATTATTTCTATTGGATTAGCTTATTCATTCCAAAAATACCAGAACATACCTACGAGCAAATACGATTTTAAATTGGACTATATTTTTACTGAACAAGGTATTATAAGTTCAAATCAATAAGCTATGAATATTTTATTACTCGGCGACATAATGGGTCCTGCGGGCAGAAAAGTGATAGTAGAAAAATTGCCTAAACTTATTAAAGAAAAAAAATTAGATTTTGTAATTGTAAACGGAGAAAATGCAGGAGACAGAGGTGTGGGAATAACAAAAAAGCAAGCAGATGAATTTTTTAACATAGGTGCAGATGTCATAACTACTGGCAATCATATCTGGGATGAAAAAGAAACCATGGAATTTATTTCATCAGAAGAAAGATTATTAAGACCAGAAAATTTAGTCCAAGGATCTCCCGGTAAAGGGTATAATATATTTAAAGCAAACAATAATAAAAAAGTAGCAGTTCTAAATTTAATGGGAAATATTTTTATGAAGAAGTGTGAAAATGTTTTTCTTGCTGCTAAAAAATTTATTAATGATGTTAAATTAAAAAGAGATGCTGATTTCATAGTAGTAGATATGCATGGAGAAATAACAAGTGAAAAAATGGCTATGGGATATTTATTTGATGGGAAAGCAACTATGGTTGTTGGCACTCACACTCATGTTCCCACTTCGGATCATAGAATAATGGAAAAAGGAACTGCTTACCAAACTGATGTTGGTATGTGTGGAGACTACAATTCAGTTATTGGAATGAATAAAGATAACTCTCTAAAAAAATTTTTAAATGATAGTTCCAGCAAAAAACATTTTCCTGCTCTCGGGCAAGGAACAATTTCTGGATTATTGGTTGTAGCTAATAACGAAACAGGTTTGGCAAATAGAGTTGAACCAATTGTTATAGGAGCAAATTTAGAAAATAGGAAATGATATATGGCTGGACATTCACATTGGGCAGGAATTAAACATAGAAAAGGACGTGCAGATAAGCAGCGTTCTAAAATTTTTTCAAAACTTTCAAAAGAAATTACAGTCGCAGCAAAGTTAGGATCTAGAGATCCAAGTACCAACCCAAGATTAAGATCCGCCATTCAATCCGCAAGAGCGGCAAATATGCCAAAAGATAATATAGAAAGAGCTATTGATAAATCAGAAGGAAATAAGAATTTAAATTATAATAGTTTAACATACGAAGGTTTTGGTCCTGAAAAAATAGCAATTATTATTGAAGCTTTAACAGATAACAAAAATAGAACCGTATCGAACATTAGAACTATATTTCAAAAATTTGGTGGCAATTTAGGAGAAGCTGGCGTCGCATCTCATCAATTTAAACAAGTAGGTGTTATTAGAATAGATAGAAAGAAAATTTCAGATAATGATATTTTAGAATTAGCAATAAATGGAGGAGCAGAAGATTGTTTATCAAATTTTCAACAGCACGAAATTTTTACCAAAAAGGACAATTTTTACAAAGTTAAACAAGAAATAGAAAAAAAAATTAAAGAATTTACATCTTCTGGAATTGAATGGATTCCTATAAATAAAATCTCACTAAATGAAGAAAAAACTAAATCTTTAATAAATTTTCTTGAAACTTTGGAAAATGATGATGATGTTCAGCATGTTTATGCAAATTTAGAAATAAATAGTAATTTTACAAAGGAAATTTCTAAATGATAATTTTTGGAATAGATCCTGGAGTAAGTGGCGCAATAAGTGTTATGGAAAATAAGAAAGTTATCGAAATTTTTGATATGCCAACAATGATTGATGGAAAAAAAAATAAAAAACAAGTTAATGGTTCTCAAGTAGCAAATATTATTAAAGAAAAGTTGAATGATAAAAAAGAAATTATAGTTGTTGTAGAACACGTTAACGCTATGCCAGGTCAAGGAGTAACCAGCATGTTTAATTTTGGCCAGTCTTTTGGTGTGATTAAGGGTATTTGTTCAGCATTAAGTTTACCTATATATTTTGTAAGACCAACAAAATGGAAAAAATACTTTAATTTGATTAAGACAAACAAAGATGCAAGTAGAACCAAAGTAATTCAAATTTACCCCGAAATATCAAGCCAACTTTCAAGAAAGAAGGATTCGAACAAAGCTGATGCAATTTTAATAGCTAGGTATTTCAACGATACTCAACTTTAAATACTATTGTAATAAGCATATTTTCAATGCCAAACATATGACACATTTAGATGCACATTAGCTTTAATGGAACAAGAAGTAGCAACACAAGTTGTTGGGTTAGGCGGTTCAACAGACTTTTCTCTAATCCATCTTTTTTTAAGAGCTGATTTTGTAGTTAAATCAGTTATTTTAATTTTAATAGCAGCATCAGTTTATTCATGGGCTTTAATTTTTAATAAATATCAACTTTTCAAAAAAATAGAAAAAACAACAAGTAGTTTTGAAGACAAATTTTGGAAATCTAGATCTGCAGAAAATTTTTATAACAATCTAACAAATAGAGATAAAGATCCATTAGCAAATATATTTCAGTCTGCAATGGCCGAATTAGTAAAGACAAAATCTAAAACTTCTGCTGTACAATCCGCTAGGGTTAGTAGAGTAATAGAAATTTCAGCAGATAGAGAAATTAAATTAATAGAAAAAAATTTTACTTTTTTAGCTACAGTGGGATCAACATCTCCTTTTATAGGATTGTTCGGAACAGTTTGGGGAATTATGAATTCTTTTCAATCAATTGCAATTTCCAGAAATACTAGTCTTGCCATAGTAGCTCCAGGAATTGCAGAAGCACTTTTTGCGACTGCTTTAGGTTTGCTTGCCGCAATACCAGCTGTTATTGCTTATAATAAATTTACAAGCGATTCTAGAAAGTATAGTGGAAGAATAGACAATTTTTCTAAAAGATTTTTATCAATTATTTAAATTATTTTATGAGTTTTCAATTAAATCGTTCATCCAAAGAACCAATGAGCGAAATAAACGTTACACCTTTCGTAGATGTGATGTTGGTATTATTAATAATTTTTATGGTTACAGCACCATTACTAACAGTTGGGGTGCAAGTTGATTTACCAGAATCTGCAGCAGATTCTCTTCCAGATGATCAAGAACCACTAACATTATCGATTAATTCTAAAGGAGAAGTTTTTATACAAGAGCATCAAGTGGAGTTTGAAAAAATAATACCGAAAATTTTAGCGATTTCAAATAATAGAACAGATACAAGAATTTATGTCAGAGGAGACAAAACTATTAACTACGGAAGGGTTTTGGAAGTTATGGGAATGCTTTCTGGTTCTGGTTTTTCAAAAGTAGCATTGATCTCTGAGCCTTATAAAAATTGATATGACAAAAAGTATTTTTTTATCAATTGTTTTTCATTCAATAATGATTTTTATTACAGCCTTGACCTTACCATTTATGATGAGATCGCCAGTTGATTTACCCCCAATTTTGTCAGTTGATTTAATACAAATTACAGATGAAACTAGTATACCATTTGCTGCAAAAGCTGCAAAAACTTTAGAAAAAATAAAAAAGGAAGAAGAAAAAAGAGTCGTTTCTCAGCAAGCACCTCCAACAGAAAAGAAGAAAGAAAAACCAGACAGAATTCCTTTACCTGAAGATTTAAACAAAGAACAAAAAAAAATAATAAAAAAAAAACAAAATCCTAAGGAAGTAAAAGAAGAAATTAGACAAGCTTCAGAATTTGAAAAAAAGGAACTTTTTGATCCAAATCAAATTGCTGCACTTATTGATAAATCTAAAGAGGAGACGGCAGAAACATTAAAGAAAAGTCAAAAACTTACTCAAAGTAGTGTAAAAAATTCTTTTGCAACAGGATTAACATTAAGCCAGGAAGATGCGTTAAAAGCACAAATTTTCGGTTGCTGGAGTTTACCTCTTGGTTTACCCTATCAAGAAAATTTGCTTGTAAGAATTAAGTTAAAATTACGACCAGATGGAACTGTTCTAAGATCAGAAATTTTAGATCATGCCCGCATGAATACTCCAGGACAGGGTTTTTACAAAGTTTTGGCAGAAAGTGCTTTAAGAGCTATAAGAATTTGTCAGCCTTTAAGAGTTCCTCCAACTGGTTATGAAAAATGGAAAGATTTACAATTAAATTTTGACGCAAATGAAATGTTAAAAGGATAGAATATATATATATATTTATGAAAAAACTATTATTAGTCATATCTTATTTTTTGTTATTTAGTGTTACAGCAAAAGCCGTAGTAGAGATTGACATTACAAGAGGAAATTTAGATCCTTTACCTATCGCTGTTTCTCCTTTGCATTTAGAGTCGGGTTCTATTGATATAAAAAAAGACAATAAAATTATTAAGAATGTTGGGGAAGAAATTTCAAAAATAATTGAAGTAAACTTTAAAAGATCAGGATTATTTAACCCACTAAAAAAAGAATCATTTGTTCAAGAACCTGAAATTGCACATGTTAAACCTAGATTTGAAGATTGGAGGTTGATAAAAGCACAAGCTCTTGTAACTGGAAAAGTAAAAGTTTCAGAAGATAAGTTAAGAGTAGAATTTAGATTATGGGATCTTATAGCTGCAAAAGAAATGGTAGCCTTAGCTTTTAGTACATCTCCAGATAATTGGAGAAGAGTAGCGCACATAATTTCAGATAAAATTTATAAGAGATTAACAGGGGAAGAAGGTTATTTTGATACTAGAATTATTTATGTATCTGAAACTGGTCCTAAAACACAAAGATATAAAAAACTTGCAATTATGGATCAAGATGGAGCCAATATTAAGTATCTTACTTTAGGAAATGAATTAGTTTTAACACCAAGATTTAGTCCCACAAATCAGTTGGTAACATATTTATCTTATTTTAAAAATTTACCGAGAGTATATTTATTAGATATTGAAACTGGAATGCAAGAAGTAGTAGGTGATTTTCCAGGAATGACCTTTGCTCCAAGATTTTCACCTGACGGAAAAAAAATTATAATGAGTTTTGCTAAGGATGGAAATTCAGATATTTATACGATGAATTTGGATTCAAGGGTTGTCGAAAGAATAACAGATCATTCGTCGATTGATACTTCCCCATCTTATTCCCCTGATGGAAAGTATATTTGTTTTAACTCTGACAGAAGTGGGCTACAACAAATTTATGTAATGAGAAGTGATGGTTCAAATGTTAAAAGAATAACTTTTGGAAAAGGTTTATATGGAACCCCTGTTTGGTCGCCAAGAGGTGATCTTATAGCATTTACAAAAGTTCACAAAGGTAGATTTTATATTGGAGTTATGAGACCTGATGGATCAGGGGAAAGATTATTAACAGAAAATTTTTATCAAGAAGCTCCTTCTTGGTCTCCAAATGGTAGAGTATTAATATTTTATCGTGAAACAAAATCAGATTCTGAAGGTAAGGGTTTTACTGCTAAACTTTGGTCTATAGATCTAACAGGTTATAATGAAAGGCTTATTGAGACCGAAACCGATGGTTCAGACCCATCTTGGTCCTCTTTGTTATCAAAGTAGGCTATTTTCAATATAAAATTTGGCTTGCAACTTGAGCGTTATTTTGAAATATTATTTGTGTTTTTTATCAAAATTTGAAATTATATATAAACAAACATAGGGAGCAAAACATTATGAATACTGCAACTTTCAAAAGGATTTTTTTAGTAATCTTTGCAAGTATAGCGCTGACAGCATGCGCAACAGCAAAAAAACAATCAGGAAAAATGCAAGGAGATGTTTACACAGGAACAGATACAGTTGAGTATTTAGCTTCTGGCGTAAGAGATAGAGTTTTCTTTGCAACAAACAAATCAGTTTTAACTACAGCATCTAGAGACGTATTAAGAAAACAAGCTGCTTGGATGAGAAAGAAAAAAGATCTTTCTTTTACAATCGAAGGACACGCTGACGAAAGAGGTACAAGAGAGTACAACTTAGCGTTAGGCGAAAGAAGAGCAAATGCAGTTAAAGATTATTTAATGACATACGGCATTTCTGGAAATAGATTATCAGTTATAAGTTATGGAAAAGAAAGACCTGTTAATTCAGGAAGTTCACCATTAGCTTGGTCTCAAAATAGAAGAGCAGTAACTGTTAAGTAAATAAATACTTTAAATTAAAAAAAAGAAAGACCCTCAGTAAAATGAGGGTCTTTTTTTTGCCTCAATTTTCATTAAATATGAAAAAACTTATGAATAAAATTTTGATTTCCTCTATTAAAGTAATTTTAATTTTAGGATGTGTTTTTTCTGTTTCTCACAAAGTATATGCAGAAGATCCTGAAACAATTTTAGACCAATTACAGGTTTTACAACAAGACATTAAGACTTTAGAAAAAGCAGTTTATAGTGAGGATTTTAAATCTTCTGCTAACAGCAAAACTTTGCCGAATAACAGCGGCGATGTTTTAACAAAACATTTATTAAAGTTATCTGAACTTGAAGAACAATTTAAAATATTAACAAATAGTTTTGAAGAAATTAATTTCAAACTTGATAAACTATCTAACAGAATAACCAAAGTTCAAACTGATAATCAAATGCGTTTTCAAGATTTAGAAAAATCAGGATTAAGCAACAATGTTAATGTTACCAAAAAAAAATTACCAGGTAGTGGTGAACAAAAAGAATTAGGTAGCGTTTCAGAAACAGAAGTTACTTCCGCTGAACAGATGCAAGTGCAAGCAACACAATCTGTGGAATCAGTTGGAACAGTTATAACTGAAACAGCAGAAAGAGCTGAAAAATTACTTCCAGAAACTACACCAGAAAAACAATATGAATTTGCTGTAAGTTTTTTAAAAGTAGGAGATTATGAGACTGCAGAATTTGCTTTAAGAGAATTTGTTGAAACAAATCCAAACCACAAGCTTGCCGGTAATGCTCAGTATTGGTATGGAGAAACTTTTAGAGTAAGACAACTTTATCAGGATGCTGCTTCAGCTTACTTAGATGGTTATCAAAAATATCCTAAAAGCACAAAGGCTCCAGTAAATTTATTAAAACTTGGAGTAATGTTAGTTCAAATTGGTGAAAAAGATCAAGGATGTACTATGATTTTAGGTGTTAAAGATCAGTACCCAAAAGCAAATCAATCTGTTATTCAAAAAGCTGAGTATGAAAAGAAAA
>MDSW01055081.1_pt1 | contig 12587 bp, 8 predicted proteins | sample 811171 | NCBI WGS metagenome assembly MDSW01 (sample SAMN05326641, study PRJNA326480) | marine metagenome | isolation source: seawater | place: Atlantic Ocean: North West | collected 2012
ATATCCTGTATCCCACGGACCAATGATCGAGTTGTTTACAGAACGCATTCTGAAGTAAACCCAAGTACCATTCGCCAAATCAGCATCATTTTCGGGAGTTGTGAATTCTTCACTGGACATTGAAAAGTCACTGGAATGTGTCCAAGAATTCCACAAACGGGTTTCATCCTCTATTGAACGGAAATCGGAGCCAGATGACAGTTGAATTTCAATGTGACTTGAGGTTAAATTGTCCCATGAAATGGTGGGCGAATAATCCGGTCGAATGAGTAATTCAGAAGAATCTGCAATAATCTCTCCATCAAAAGGTCCCTCAATTGAAACGCTGCCTTGTGCCGGTGTTGAGGAAAGTGTATAGTCAAAGTCAATCGAAGGATGGCGTGCAGAGTATCGATGTTCGCTTGAAGCACAAACGACTGGCATCCCCTCACTTGAGATAACGAGACTCATGTTGGTGTCACTGTTGCGTAGAGCTTCTTGAACTAGAGCAGTCACATTCAAACTGAATACTCGGTAATTACTGTTCGCGAATGCAATGAATTCCCCCGGTTCCCAGTGCCCACGATCCAAACCGACACCATTCGCTCCGGCCAAACTCCAATTGTAACCGTTGTCACTCTGGTTGTGTGTTGCGTTCGATTCATCAAAGTCGGTCAACAATCGAGCAGGGTAAAGAATGGTATCTGAACCAAGTTCACTGGCCGGCCATGTCGACATTTGTTGACACCGAAGTTCAAGGGTCGCATCACTGACAACAGCTGTAGAAGGAAGCACTCCTCCGTCACCAAGTGTCAAGTTGATATTCATCAACATCCTTGCAGAAGTGTAATCGGTGTACCCACTAACCAGTATGTTTTCTGCACTTCCATAATTCATCGATGGCTGACTTGAGTTGGTTTGAGCATCAAACGAAATCGAATCACTAGCCGATATCAATCGGACCACTGGGGCCTCATCGAGGGCCGTTTCATTGTCAATTGCTTGTATCCAAGTGCTGATTAGCATCAAACTCACCATCAGGATCGCTCCTGTCGTTGAACTCCAGTTTCTGTCTCCGCTCGTCATGGGCCTCGTATCCGCACGGCACGAACTACTGTTAATGAGTTGCGGTGCATCGACCATACTACGTATGGTCAATGCAGGTAAAAAATTAGAGGAAATCACGAGTGGATAGGTTCATTGACGCCCGACTAAAACACGGATTGATTACGATGTCGAAGATGTGGGTTGAGAAGCATCGACCCAAGACTGTGCGGGACATTCGTGGTCAATCTGCAACTGTAGAGCGATTGGCCGCTTATGCAGAAAATGGTACATTCCCGCATATGCTGTTTGCAGGACCCCCTGGCACGGGTAAAACAACTGCGGCATTGGCACTTTGTTCGGATGTCTTCGGTGAAAAATCGAAGGACAATTTGCTTGAAATGAATGCGAGTGATGAAAGGGGGATAGAAGCTACAAGAACAAAAGTGAAGCAATTTGCGCGGACCAGTCCATTAGGTGCCGACTTCAAAGTGATTTTTCTAGATGAAGCAGATGCCCTCACTGCAGATGCCCAAGGAGCCTTGCGACGAATCATGGAGCAATATGCAGAAACATGTCGGTTCATTTTGTCATGTAACTATTCATCCAAAATCATTGAACCCATTCAGTCACGTTGTGCTGTGTTTCGATTCAGACCACTCGCAGATGATCAAGTAAGAATGCAAATTCAATCTGTTGCTGAATCGGAAGGTATACGATTGGATGACGATGCATGCGACGCCATCATTCACGTAAGTTTGGGAGATTTACGTAGAGCAATAACTGCATTGCAAGTCAGTGCGAGTTTGGATTCTCATGTGACTCGTGCTCTCATTTACGAGACAACCGCAACTGCACCACCAGAAGAATTGCATGGATATCTTCTCGCCTGCAAGGAGGATGGATTCCATCCTGCTCGAAGGCGCCTAAGGGGAGTCCTAGATCAGTTTGGATTGGCTGGAACCGATTTGGTGAATCAATTACATCGTGCACTGTACGATGCTGAGTTCCTCAGTGAGATTCAGAAACTTGAGTTGACTGAAATGATGGCTGAAATCGACTTTAGATTGGTCGAAGGTGGAGGCGAAGCACTCCAACTTGATTCAATGACGGCCTCAATTTGTTCAAAGTTGAACTAAACCCAAGAGGATACGAGTAAATCGGCATGCTCTCGAGTTGCATCTTGACAAAGTGCACTTGCTTTCTCTCTCAATCTGCTTTCATGTGTTTGTGATACAATTCTTGCACGCCTAGATGCACGAATCCAAGGAGCAAGTGGGGTCCAACAAAGCATGTCTGTCGCGACACCCATGTTTCCTCGAATGACCCGATTGGCCATAGTTTCCATCATTTCTGTCAATTTTTCTAGTGTATTCTCGTTCAGCATCTGCATCCCTCTGTGTTTTTTTGAGGCGGGGCATCCGAACAACATTGATTTTCATGGGAGGTCACAACATCTGAAAGTGAAAGTGATGCAGTATCACGTCCACATGCGAAAGTGATCACGGATTAATCACAAAACGATGGGTTTCAGTTTCTACTAAATCCCATGGGTCCCCTTCCTGGGACATCTGTATTTTGATGGTGTATGAATTGCCTGATTCAAACTCGACCCCATTGAGATCGAGTAGGATCGGCACATCTGTCATTTTCGGCGATATTGCGGAAACGTTGGCAGAGTAATTGTCCCAATCAAAGGTCATCGAGCTGGCAACTCCTGTGCGGTTCCAGACATCTTGTCCAGAGCCCGTCCAAGTGATTTCAACGCGAACTTCGACACCTTCAGCATCGATATTGTCTCTGACTGCGAACGCAAGTGCGAGGTTGCGAGTATCCAAATTATCAGTTGCCGAAAAATCACCAACTTTCTGGTTCCATTCTGGGTCGTCCAAATCGACCAACTTTACCTGCTCAGCCACCTCGGGAGGAGAAATATCTGCGAGTGGTGGATTGACTAAAATAAAGCAGACTGCGAGCCATGTGAAGGTGTAAAGGAAAGTCGCCCTGAACCAGTTCCCAAAGGTATAGCGATCCGCAAATTTGTTCAAGAAAATTTTGTGTAATGGTGGAATCGTAAATATCAGCATAAGCGGCAGAGACCATAGCACGCTCGCAGGCTCGCTTAATGCAGGCATTATCAGATAGCGCATGAGGGTTGCAATCACAACTGCGTAAATGATGACTAACCACATGGAAGCGGCATCAGCTTTCTCTTTGATGACGTGATCTGCTGGATCAAAGGGTTCGGTGCCAACCTTCCCACCAGGTCGCTTTTTCTCTCCCTCACGGCCACCCCGTCGACGGTCGCTAGCAGCAGCGGCTGCCATTGCGGTGGACAAGTCAACCATGGTCCTCACCCCTTCGGGGTGTGAACGGCCTATGATGGGTTCGGAAGCGCGTGTAGGGTCCAACGATGTTCATTTCAGCGTCTTCTTTAGTATGGTGCCGGGAACGGGGCTCGAACCCGTGACCTTCGGATGTCTCAGACATTTCGAGGTTTATCGCGCTCATCATTCCTTTTCAGGTGTCATATGAGTCCGACGCGCCACCAACTACGCCACCCCGGCAACGAAGGCTTCGACTTGAGTAAGGAATATGAGTATATCCATTCAAGCAGACCGTTCGTTTGATGGAGTGGCTGGCACCCCCAACTGCCATGGGTGGCCCGAATCATGGCGACAGAGTGCGAATGACCGCATCCACTCCTGAAGGACCCGTAACACATGAGGGGATTCTGCTAGCACCCGCAGCAGATGGGCACATAACAGTCAAATTAGACAATGGTTACAATGTTACTTTCCAAGAAAATGAAGTCACGCAAATGACTCAGCTTACTCCAGGCTCAATTGGAGAGCCGACCTTTCATCCAAATATTTCTGAAAACCTAGATCTACCCGAGGTTTGGATTTTGCATACTGGTGGAACCATTGCATCGAAGGTAGATTATGTCACGGGCGCTGTCGCGGCTCGCTTTGAACCTGAAGAGTTGCTTGATGCTGTTCCTGAACTAGCACAGATTGCAAGAATCAAAGCCAAAAAGTTGGGCAACATGTGGTCCGATGATATTCGTGCACGACATTGGAACAAAATGATGATTGAAACCAAGAAAGCATTCGATGCAGGTGCGGTTGGAGTTGTTATCACGCATGGTACCGATACAATGCATTACTCCGCTGCAGCGGCTGCCTTTGCATGGGCAGGAGATGGAAAAAGACCACCGGGAAGAATCGCATTTACCGGGTCACAGCGAAGTAGTGATCGAGGCTCTACCGATGGAACTGAGAACCTTCTCGCAGCCGTACACTGGGCTGCACATGGGCCTATGCCAACAGGAGAAAATGGAGACGCAAGTGTGATTGTAATGCACGCGGATAGCAACGATGGGATTTGTTCAGTACTTCCTGGATGCGCTGCCCGAAAATTCCATTCCAGCAGACGAAATGCGTTCCAAACGATTAACACGGAACCGATTGGCACCATTCATGTAGGACGTAATGGTGATTGTTCAATACATACTGATGCAAATTCCCCAACACGTGAAGTTGCAGAAGAACCCATTATTTTCAATGAATCAACGCGCATTCTGCAACTCATGGCTGGCGCCCACATGTACGCTGATCAAATAGAATTAGCGAGCCAATACGATGCCATTCTATTCCACGGGACAGGACTTGGCCACCTTCCAATCGAAGACCCAAATGAAGACAGTCCAGAAAACATGGCCGTTAGAGAAGCACTTGCTAATTATTGTTCAAAGGGTGGAATTGCAGTAATGACAACACAATGTGTACACGGTCCGATTCACATGGACGTGTACAGCAAGGGTCGTGAGCAGCAGGAGCTCGGCGTTCTTGGAAATCACGCGACCTTGGGCCCTGATGCAGCCTTGGTAAAATTGCATTTCCTATTGTCTACAGATCAAGAAATTAACACCGGTTGGAAAACCAATTTGTGCGGAGAGAATCACTCTTCAATTTCCAATTGAGAAATCAATTTTTTAATTGAAAAGTTTAATACTAAATGTACCAATCTAATGAAAGACCGCTCTCCTATGGAGAGCGATATGGGAAACAAGTCAGAAGATTTGGCTTGGCGGCGCCAACAGGCCATGGCAGGAGGTGGTGCTCAACGGTTGGATGCACTGCGCTCGGCAGGCAGAGGTACGGCTCGAGAACGAATTGATGCCTTGCTTGACCCTGAAACTTTTATCGAAATAGATGCATTGGTATCACATCGAAATCGGGAAGGCAACATGCACATGCATCCTCAATTTGGCGATGGTGTTGTCGCTGGCCACGGGACTGTAGATGGAAGACGAGTTTTCTGTTTCAGTCAAGACTTCACAGTATTTGGTGGTTCAATGGGAGAGATGCATGCAAACAAAATCTCCAAGGTTCTAGAGATGGCGGAACGTGCTCGTGTCCCCATCGTTTGTATTTGGGATGGCGGAGGGCAACGTGCCCATGATGGAGTCCATTCATTGGCAGCCACTGGCGTCATGTTGGATTATTTCGTCGCATGTTCGGGCCGTGTACCGATCATCAGTGTAGTATTGGGTCCTGTCGTTGGAGTCTCGGCTCTGGCGGCTGGTTTAGCAGACTTCGTTATTTTGGGTGAAGATCATGGGCAATTGTTCCTCTCAAGTCCTCTCGAGACCGAAGAAACAACAAGTGGTGAAATGACCAATGAAGAAGTTGGGGGCGCTCAAATGCACGCATCTCGTTCAGGTGTTTGTTGCTTGACTGCATCCGATGAAGGCGATGCGATGGAAATCGCAGTTGAGCTGCTTTCATTTTTCCCAGATTACTGTGGCGCCAGCCCCCCACTCCTCGATTCAGGAGATCCTGTCGATCGTGATTGCCCAAAACTATCCAGCCTGGTCCCCGATGATAGTAACCGACCGTATGACATGGTTAATGTCATCAAAGAAATCGTAGACGATGGTCACTTTGTCGAATTGTTTCCAATCTATGCTGAAAATATCGTTGTTGGATTGGCCCGACTCGGTGGAAATTCAGTAGGCATCATTGCAAATCAGCCAAAGGTCCTGGCCGGTTGCTTGGACATCGACGCCAGTATCAAGGCGGCGCGATTTATCCGAACATGTGATGCCTTCAACATCCCACTGCTGTCTCTAGTCGACGTGCCCGGATTTTTACCAGGGACAGTTCAGGAGTGGGGAGGCATCATTCGCCATGGTGCAAAAATGCTCTATGCCTATGCTGAAGCGACTGTTCCGATGATGACAGTTGTCACAAGAAAGGCCTACGGAGGAGCATATCTCGCTATGGCGTGCAAACATTTGGAAGCGGATTACAACGTTGCATGGCCTACAGGAGAGTTGGCAGTGATGGGAGCAGAAGGGGCTGTCAACATTATCCACCGACGCGAACTCAAGGATGCTGAAAACCCACAGCAAAAGCATAGTGAATTGGTTGAGGATTACAAGAAAAAATTCGGTGACCCATATGTTGCAGCCAAAAATGGATGGCTCGATGATGTGATTGAACCGAATGAAACCCGTCTTCGACTCATTCGAGCACTCAACAGTCTAATCACAAAGAGAGTTTGGCAGCCACCAAGAAAGCATGGAAATATTCCGCTCTAATCAAAATCCACAAATTCGCTTTCAAGATTTGCAAATTCATCTTCTGAATTTTGGTTGATATTGGAGCCATTCGCACCTAACATCTGCTCCATGTCATCCTTAGATAGTGTGATTATCATATACAACCCAATTAATGCAACAACGGCTCCAATTACAATTGCCAATACAACCCATGTTGAAGTTGGACCTGTGTCCGAATTTGTATCTGTGATGGGGAGAATCGATTCGCCTTCAGAATCAGTATTTGGGACCGGAATCGTGTGGTAATACGTCTTCGTATCTGACCAGTTTCCATTCTCAAAAACTCGTGCTTCCAAACGGTGTGCACCGGGGGCGAGTTCATTCATGGAGGCTGATATTCTGCACTCCCAATCCATGGGATTCTGAGCACTGGGGTCGCTGGCAGCGCAATCTGCTTCAAACTCATCCCAGATTGTTCCATCCCAACGAGTTTGCACTATCCAAGGTGTTGAATCATCTGGATCATGAATGGCGATGACAAACTCTGCATTAAGAGCAGTTTCGAGAGGACCCCATGTTAACTGAATCGGGTCATTAACCTCTTTGACCTCAAACTCAATTGGGGCTGTCACATTCCCATCCGCACTGGTGACTGTCAAATACCAACCATCAGCGATTCCCGTCCAATCATCAGAAGGTACAATCCTTAGGACATTGGTTAGAACCGAGACATCCAGATGCTGGTGTGAACCAGTGATATCGAACACTAACGCATCACCATCTTCGTCCCAACCAAGTTTAGAAAGTGGAATCTCCAAGGGAGTATCTTCAATCACAGAAACACGCGTCATATTGATTCTCGGTGCATCGGGAACGGGAGTCACTTCGACATCGATTGTTGCGGCAAGCGGTGTGCTAGTCCCATCCCCAACATGTACCTGAATCGTTGTATTCCCATGCCAATTGAGGGATGGGACGATGGCCACGTTGTGTTCTGTCCAATTCAGTTCCAACCCCAATGGCGAGGAGGCCTGTAAAATCGTGACATTTGCGCCTTCAGGATCTTCAAAGTAAGATGTGAAATTGTACACATAGGCTTGACTGTCTTCTTCCATTTGAACGGAGGGGAAATCACTGATTTGTACTACAACATCATCGATAGGTACAACGATTGCAGTCAAATTGAACTGTGAAACATAGGTGGCATCGTAACGATCCCTCACAGTGATGTTCAACACTTCTGTTCCCTCCCATTCAGGTAAGCCCGTGTGCTCGCAAACAATGTGTGCAGATTCAAGATAGCAATGCATCTGGTTCGTACTTGGAAGATGTGGGGCCAAATCGACCTGTGGCTCTGTCCCATCCGGGTCTACAATGAAATCAGAATATGGCATACTCGCAGAACCGTGTTGCGGGACTTGAATCGTAGGTAATGGCGAAACTTGCTCAGGAATACGATTCTCACGATAGAAATCCACCTCAATGTGTGAAGGCATGCCAAACCAATTGACATCGATTCGTATCGAGCGGTTGCCAGGTGGAACACCCTCGGTGAGCACCTCACAGTAAGTGGCTGAATGAGTTCCGTTTTCGGCTGAAGAGGTGAATATACCTGTGGAGTTGATTTCGAAATCAGCATAATCTGTAGAATCCCACCAATCTCCACCCTCTTCAATTGTGCAAAGTACAGATGTTCCAATCGGCAGACCTCCATTCCGATGCGTAATTTCGGTTGTGACTGATACAATGCGACCGAGGTTACCATCTAGCTCGTTGACATCAGATTCATTTGCCTCCATCAGCATAAAACGTGCATCGGTCAAATCTTCGGAAATGTATGCATCGGAGTCCGAGGGCGCCTGCCAGTTGGACTCACGGTTGGTGGCTTGGAGCCATTGCTCATGCTCACCTTTGAGCATTAGATCAAGATAAGGTAAGATGTGATTGAATGCGTGTTCTTGCTGGTATGGGCGTTCCATAGTGGCTGAACCGTCATTCCAACCTTCGAAGAAACTCTCTTCATCCTTGTATTGAAGATGGTTTGCCCCAATAACCGACATGTAGTGCCATGGAATGGACTGCTCATCCAACCACTGCTCGACATTCGTATTGGCCTTCGCTAAGTTGTCCAAGGTCCCGGTGAGATACAATCCCATTCCGGGTTGAGTCGGAGGCCCCAACAATTCGTCTGAAATGTCCGTGTTGACATTTGCTAGACCCAATGCGACGAGAGCCGTGGGCAATGGCAACGATACGAATTCGCTCCAAGCACCTGACAAAATCATCTGACATTGTGCCGCCTGTTTGGCACCTTGCCCATGCCCGCCAACACCCCAATGATGTAAGTCGAAGGCATCGCGCATATTCTCAGGATCACCTTGGAAACTCCCATTGATGTGGTTGTATTCCAAACGATACCACAAATAAAGAATAGACAGGCATTGATTTTGTGTGTCCGCAGAATTCCAATCTGGTGGCAGAACAACGGTAATGTATCCCGCTTTGGACAAGTTTTCACCCAGCCAATCGTACTGGTCGTTGGCTTCTCCATCAGCACCGATCCAAATGAGTAATGGATACGGCCCAGATGTATTGTCGATGGGTTGCGCCGAACCCGGTGAGGTTGCAGGATAGTAGATTTGGCCAAAATGTGTGTCATTATTTTGATCAGACCAAATCAGACTTTGTGAACTTGCATGGAATGACTCTTGCTCAAATACGTCACTGAATCCAGAATCAGTAGCACTACCCGAATGACTCGCAATTAGCAACATGGCGCAGAGAACCAGCGCCTTGCGAGAAATCGCCATGGGACTTGTGTGGGAACTATTACACTTGAATTAAACGCAAAAGAGTTCAATCCGCCCGAAGGGCGGACTCCATTTGGTTTAGCCAATGCATGGTTTGCCCCAGCCCTGGTAAATGTTCGGCTGCTAATGGCTCAAACAAATCAGCCCAAGCGTAGAGATGTTGAGCTGTGAGCAACCAGCGACCATCAAGGCTGATTCCAGTTTCTGTTTGATGAATAACTTGATTTTCTAACTCAGAATTATACGACGAAACTACATGTAAATCAGCAGAAACCGAAGGTGAGGCAAGTGGCATGCCTGGATTCAAATCAAAATCGACTAACAAGCGCTTGCCCACATGATCTACAACCTCATCGCCTTCCACCATATGATCAGCCCAAGGGCCTCGGGCCCCTAACTTTCGTCGGCCACCTGTAGACCATATTTTGCCCCCATTTTGGGCCCATGCCGCTGCACTTGAGCGGGCTGCGCCCCCTCCTCCGTTGAGGCAAAGAAGTGGTGAATCTCTATCCACTTTTTCAAAGTCAAACCCAAAGTGTTGTGCGACAGCAACCAAGCCGCGCCCGTCTGTTCCAGCGCAATACCAATGGTTTCCATTCCATCGTAATTGATTGACTGCTCCATTTTCAAGACTATTATCGATAGGGTGAATGCCCGAACGAGTCGATAGCATGTGCTTTAGAGGACTGGTCAATGAAATCCATGATTCCACCTCTCCCCTCACCGTTTTTGGAGAGGCATGGGGACTCTTGATGAATGACTCCCCAAATGGTGTCAATTCGGATTTCACTTCAATGTTGGATGTCACGATTTCTTCGGCGATCCGGATCATTCGAGTGAATGAATTGGTATTGGAAATATCACCATATAGCCGATTATTGACTTCTTTTTGAGGCGGGCTTTTTGTTACCCAAGCCCAGGCCATGGGTATATTGACATCCGTAGATTCAAGCAGACGGATTTCAACCAAGTCAATGTCAAATCCCTGTTCCTTCAAATGTGAAGAAACAATTGACACCAGAAGCGGTGACAGTGTGTGATGAATCGGTTTGCCAGCCACGGCATATCGAATTCTCATGCGCCTCATGTCGCCGTGGACCCGCTCCTTCACAAAACAAACGGATGCGCACCTACGGTGCGAAAGGCCATGAATGCTTGAATACAGGAAGCGAACCAGCCGGTTCATGGCAACCGACCTTGAGATTGCACACGCTGCTTCGCCTGCCCCGATTGAAGAGATTGCTTGGAAGATTGGAATAGGTGTGGATGAACTGATTCCGATGGGACGTGGAATGGCCAAAATTACCTGGGACGGGTTGAAATCAAAATTTGATGCGACTCGAGGTGCATATGTCCTGATCACCAGTGTCAATCCGACACCATTTGGTGAAGGAAAAACAGTTACCACAATTGGACTGACTCAAGCACTGAATCGAATTGGACAAAATGCAACATGTACCTTGAGAGAACCAAGCATGGGACCCGTCTTTGGAATCAAAGGAGGTGCTGCTGGTGGAGGGAATAGTCAGGTACTTCCAATGGAGGCGATTAATCTCCACTTTACTGGTGATTTACATGCTGTCACCAGTGCACACAATCTATGCTCTGCGATGTTGGACAATCACATCTATTTCGGAAATGAAAGTGATATTGATACCAATCGAATCCTCTGGCCTCGTGTTATAGATATGAATGATCGCGCATTGCGAAATGTCGCGATTGGATTGGGGGGACCCAAGAATGGTGTCGCGAGAGAGGAACGGTTCGACATTACTGCAGCATCTGAAGTCATGGCCATTCTTGCATTGGCTTCCGATTATGCTGATTTACGCCACAGGCTTGGCGAAATCGTTGTTGCTGAAAGTCGCTCAGGATATCCGGTTAAAGCCGATGACATTGGTGCTGCTGGACCGATGGCCCTCTTGCTCAGAGAAGCATTTTTGCCGAACTTGGTTCAGACCATCGAAAATGATCCGGCATTCATCCATGCAGGTCCATTCGCAAACATTGCTCACGGAAATTCAAGCATCATCGCTGATCGAATCGCATTAGGTGTTGCAGATTATGTCGTCACCGAAGCAGGGTTTGGCGCGGACATGGGTGCCGAGAAAATGATGCACATCAAGGCCGCTGCCAGTGGAACTCCTCCGGACTGTGTTGTTGTCAATGTGACCGTTCGTAGTATGAAAATGCATGGCGGAGGATTCAGCACAGGAGGAGGTGCAAGGCCTCGGCCGGAAGAAATTGCAAAGGAAAATGTCGAAGCGGTTCAAGCGGGGGCTTCGACCAATATGGCACGACATATTCGGAACATGTCTCGCTTTGGTGTCCCTGTCATTGCGAGCATCAATATCTTCCCCACTGATACAGATGCGGAAGTACAGGTCTTGATTGACGAGGCAAAGAGAGCCGGAGCCATGGATGCGGTAATTTCCAGAGTTCATGCAGAAGGTGGTGAAGGTGGTGCGGACTTGGCTCGTGCAGTGGTTTCAGCATGCCAATCACACATTGCAGACGGGCGACCTTTCCAACCTCTGTTTGGACCGAATGCACCACTTGAAGAGAAAATCTTGCGTATTGCCACCAATGTCTATGGTGCAGCCAGTATTGATTTGGCACCAAAAGCGATGAAGGAATTGAAGACTCTGCAGGATTGGGGGTATGGCAACCTTGCAGTTTGTATGGCCAAAACACAGTATTCATTTTCACATGAAATGAAGGAATTAGGGGCTCCAAGCGGTTTCACTTTACCCATTCGAGAACTCCGCTTGAATGCAGGTGCTGGTTTCATTGTCGCTGTTTGTGGGACTATGATGACCATGCCTGGTTTGCCAAGAATACCTGCTGCTGAAAATATGGACATGGACGAAGATGGGAATCTGCTCGGTATGTTTGGCTAATGAATTAGGTGGCTCAAATGCAACAAGTCAAGCGAATGGAAGATGGAGTTCGACTCCGCATTCAGTTCGAAGATGATTTGTGGGTTCTGAATCAGATGATTCGACCCGGTTGTAAAGTGGGGATGATGGGTTATCGCCGAGATCAAAGTACTGGTACTGAGGCGTCAGGTCGTGCAAAATCGGCAGATCGGAAACCAATGTGGATTGTCTTGGATGCAGAGACCACGGAATTCCAACCCTTCACTGACAACTTGCGAGTACACGGAATCATCTGTGAAGCAAAAA
>MDSW01051758.1_pt1 | contig 12584 bp, 15 predicted proteins | sample 811171 | NCBI WGS metagenome assembly MDSW01 (sample SAMN05326641, study PRJNA326480) | marine metagenome | isolation source: seawater | place: Atlantic Ocean: North West | collected 2012
GCCATGATGCCGGCGCCGGCTTTGCCGAAAACGCTGCCCCGCTGATCGCGCAATATCCGCATTATGAGGGCCAGATCCGCGCCTGGGGCCAGCGCTGGATGGAAATGTTCGATGGCTATGTGGACGGCACGGCCGAGCTGGTCGAACGCCTGGATGCGCGCGGCGCGCCGCTGTACGCGCTCTCCAACATGCCGGCCGAGCCCTGGCCGATCATGCTGGAGGCATTCAGCCTCCTTCGCCGGTTCCGCCATGTCGTCGTGTCCGGCGAGATCGGCATGGTGAAGCCGGACCCGGCCATTTATGCCCATGCGCTCGGAAAACTCGGCAATCCTGATCCGGCTGACGTGTTCTTCATCGATGACAGCCTGAGGAATATCGAGGCCGCCGCCACGCTGGGCTTCCGCACGCATCATTTCCGGGGCGCAGAGGGGCTGGAACAGGCGCTCGCTGCCGAAGGCCTTCTGTGACAGCAAGATGAGGTTGCCGCCTGCCGGTGGCGCCGTCATATTCAATCCATGTTGAGAGCTTTCCTCCTCGCCATCTGTCTCCTTGCGGGTGCGGCCCATGCCGAGCCGACCGACGAGATGTTCGACAAGCTGCGCAATGCGCCGAGCGACAGCGAGTCCAATGATGTCGCGCTGGATATCTGGGCTTCCTGGATGGAGTCCGGTTCCGCGACGGTGGACGTCGTCATGCAGCGCGGCGTCGATGCGCAGACCTCCGGAGACTATGAGACCGCCCGTGCCTTCTATGACCGAGCCATCCTGATCAAGCCGGACTATGCCGAGGCCTGGAACCGCCGCGCCTCCCTTTTCCTGATGGATGAGAACTACCCCGAAGCCCTGCGCGACCTGAACGAAGCGCTCAGGCTGGAGCCCCGCCATTTCGGGGCGTGGGCCGGACTCGGCATGATGTTCGAATCCATGGGCGCGAACGCGCAGGCGCTCGAAGCCTATCGCGAGGCGATCCTGATCTATCCCCGCATGCAACAGGCCCTGTCGGCCGAAAAGCGCCTGTCCAAGGTCGCTGAAGGCCAGGGACTTTGAAGCGCATGCTTACGGCAACGGCTCTCGGCCTTTCGGTGCTGGGTACGGGCGCGTGCGCGACGAGCGCGGCCTATACGTCAAGGGTTCAGGCCTCCCACCCGGCCGCCGGGCAGATGGTGGAGGTGGCAGGCCATGACGTCCACGTCCTCACACGCGGCGAGGCCGGCCCCCCCGTCCTGATGATCCATGGCGCGAGCGCGAATGCCCGCGAGTTCAGCTGGACCCTCGCGCCCCGGCTGGAAGACAGCCACCGCGTCTTCATGGCTGACCGGCCTGGCCATGGCTATTCGGAGCGGCCTGACCGGGCGGCGGACCTCAGCGTGCAGGCGGCGCAGATGGCCGGCGTGCTGGATGCACTGGCCCCCGGCGAGAAGGCCGTCATTGTCGGTCATTCCTTCGGCGGGGCTGTGGCGCTTCGCCTGGCGCTGGACCGGCCGGATCTGGTCAAGGGGCTGGTGCTGCTGGCACCCGTCACGCATGGCTGGGGCGGGGACGGGCAGGCCTGGTACAACCAGTTCGCCGCGCCGCCCGTCATCGGGCCTGTCTTCAGCCAGCTCGTCCCGCTGGTCGGCCCGGCACAGGTTGAGGCGGGAATCGACGATGTGTTCGATCCGGCACCGGCGCCGGAAGGCTATTTTGAGAAGTCCGGCATCGGCCTCCTGTTCCGCCCGCCGAACTTCCGCGCCAATGCCCGGGATGTACGGATTCTCAGTGACCAGCTAACCGAACAATCGGCGCGCTATGGCGAGCTGGACGTGCCGATCACCGTGTTTTCTGGCAGCGGCGATACGGTCCTTTCGCCGAATATCCATGTCGGCCAGCTGAAGAAGCAGGTGCCGGTGGATCTCGTCATCCTGCCCCATGAAGGCCACATGCCCCATCACGGCGAAGGCGCAGCTGTTGCCGACGCCATTCGCCGTCTGGCCAGCGATGGAATCTCCGGCTAAGACGCGCGCTCTCTTTTCAGATTTCCCAAGACATGGAGCCTCTCATGGACGACGCCTCGATCTCGAACCTCACCGAAGCGACCCGCGAAAAGCTCCGCCAGACGGTCGCCAAGATCGAACGCCTGGAAGAGGAGAAGAAGGAGGTCGCCGAGCAGATCAAGGAAATCTATGCCGAGGCCAAGGCTTTCGGCTTTGACACAAAGGCGCTGCGCCAGGTGATCCGCCTGCGCAAGGTCGACAAGGCGGAGCGTGAAGAGCACGAAATGGTGCTGGGCACATATCTCATCGCGCTTGGCGAAGCCTGATCCGGTTTGCCAGACGGCCAAACTGGCCTAGTCTTGCCGCATGGGCCGGGAAGTCGACGAACGGAAGAAACGCGCCGCGCTCCGCAAATTGCGGAAGGCTGCCGCGCTGGCCGAGCAGGGGCTCGGGCCTGAGCTGTCGGACTGGGAACGGCAATTCCTCGAAGAGGTCGAAGAGCGGATCGAGACCTATGGCTCGGCCTTCGCGGATCCCATGAAAGGCAATGAGGGCGAGGCACTCTCCAGCCTGCAGCAGGTCAAGCTGAAGGAGATCGACAAGAAGGCCCGCGGCAAGGCCCGGAAGGGCTTCAGGGCAAAGGCTCCTGGAAAAGCGAAAGGTGGTTTCGCGAACCGGCCTGCGCCGCGTGTCCGCCAGCTGGATGACGACCTGCACGAGGAGGAGACACCGGAGGCACAGGCGTCGCCGGAACGGTCCGTTCCAAAACTCGTGCGCGCCTCTGATCTTGCCGCATCTGCGGAAAAGGATATCTCGCCCGAAGCGCCGGCGCCCGCCCCCGCCCGGCCGGCCTTCCGGGTGATCAAGGGCGGAAAGCAGGACGGATAGACCCAACCGGCGCCGCCACGCGTATAGAGATCTGTCACGCCCATCATGAAGGACTTACTGCATGAAGACTGTTGTCATTACCGGAGCATCGACAGGTATCGGGGAGGCGACCGCGCGGTATCTGGCGCGGGAGGGCTGGCGCGTCTTTGCGGGCGTCCGCAAGCAGGCCGATGCTGACCGGCTGCACGCCGATGCGGACGGCGATCTCTGCCCGATCATTCTCGATGTGACGGACCCGGACCAGATCGCGGCGGCGGTCGAGCGGGTCTCGAAAGCGCTGGACGGCGAGACGCTGGCGGGCCTCGTCAACAATGCCGGCATCGCCAGGATGGGGCCGCTCGCCCTGCAGCCCATGGAGGATTTCCGGGCGCATTTCGAGGTCAATGTGTTCGGCCTGCTTCAGGTGACACAGGCCTTTGTGCCGCTGCTGGGTGCCGACCGGTCCCGCGCCGGAGAGCCGGGTGTCATCGTCAACATCACCAGCGTCGGCGGGCGCATCTCCTCGCCCTTCCTCGGTGCCTATACCGCAACCAAGCATGCCGTCGAGGCGATGACGGATTCCCTCCGCCGGGAACTGATCATCTATGGCATCGATGCCATTGCGGTCGGGCCGGGCGCGGTGCGCACGCCAATCTGGGACAAGGCCGAAGAAGCCAATGAAGACGGCCCCTATGCCGATAGCGACTGGGCCGGGCCGCTCGAACTCTATGCCGAGGCAATGCTGGATGGCGGCCGCTCCGGCCTGCCGCCGGAGCGCATCGCGAAAACCATCGAAATGGCCCTGGACGATCCGACCCCGCGCGCCCGCTACGCGCCGGTGCCCAACAAGCTGACCAACTGGATCATTCCCACCCATTTGCCGAAGCGCGTGCTGGACGGGATCTTCTGGAAGCGGTTCGGCATGAAGAAGAAATAGAGCCGGTCTGCTGTTGCCGGTGCACCCCCGGAAGGTGACGCCGACGTCATGTTTTCTCTTGACGAACCGCGCGGACCCTCGTGCATGGTGAGCCCATAAATCGGGAGGAAACATCATGGCAGATCTGAGCGGCAAGGTTGCCGTCATTACGGGTGCTGCGAGCGGTATCGGCCTTGCGGGTGTCGAAGTGTTCGTGAAGGCGGGCGCGAAAGTCATCGCGGGCGATATTCAGGACGAGAAAGGCCGCGCGCTGGAGGCGCGTTTCGGCGTCGACAAGGTGCGCTATGTCCATTGCGACGTGATGAAGCTCGACGAGCTGGAAGGCATCATGGAGGCGGCCATCAGCCATTTCGGCCGGCTCGATATCGCCTGGAACAATGCCGGCAGCGGCGGCACGCCCGCCACGGTCGAGGAGCTGGATGAAGAAGGCTTCGACATGACCATGGATCTGCTGCTGAAACAGGTCTTCTTTGGCACGAAGTTCGCTGCCGCGCGGATGGGTGAGGGCGGATCGATCATCAACACGTCTTCCATCAGCGCGCTGGAAGCGGGCTGGGCACCGATCACCTATTCGGTGGCGAAGGTCGGCGTGGCGCATTTCTCCCGCATCGCGGCGGCACAGCTCTGCAAGAAGAAGATCCGCGTGAACGCGATCCTTCCGGGCTTCATCGCGACCTCGATCTTCGGTGCATCACTCGGTCTTTCGCGCGAAGTGGCAGACCAGATGGCAGAAATGGTCGCACAGGGCGGCGCCGCCATGCAGCCCGCCGGGCGCACCGGCAAGGGCGAGGACATTGCCGAAATGGCCGCTTTCCTCGGCTCCGATGCGGCGAGTTTCATCACCGGCAGCCAGTTCACCGTTGATGGCGGCATCACCATCGGTCCCCGCCATTCCTGGGACGATACGGTCGGCGGTCCCTTGCTGGATGCCCTCGGCATTACGCCCGAACAGGCAGAGCAGATGGCGGCGGCCGCGAAGGCGGCTTCATCCTGACGGCCTGTCCGGATCCTCAGCGCCGGCGTCGAGGCCGGGTATGGCCTCGACCCTGCGCAGCAGGTCTTCCAGCGTTTTTGCCCGCGCGACTGTGCGCCCCCGCTCATCGGCTATGCTATAGCCGCGTTCTGACTTGCTGAGGGGAAAGCGCCGCCAATGGGCCCGTGTCCTGAAAATCCAGACATGTTCCGGCTGGTGCCCCGGCGCGGCCCAGCCCGTCCACATGTGATCGGCCGGGAGCCGCCGCCACAGGCGGTCGATCTCGTCGATCTCTGCAGATGTGAAATGGCCCATGGCTGCTAGTCCCGATCAGTCCGGTCTCGCAGACCTAGAGGCACCCGCTGCGCCGCGCAATATCGAGGGGGCGATGTGGATGATCGCGTCCGGCGTGGTCTTCACCCTGTTCCTGACGCTCTCGAAGACGTTCTCCGCCGACTATGATCCGGGTTTCCTCGCCTTCTGGCGGGCGGCGGTCGCGATGCTGTTGACGCTGCCGGTGATCATGAGGCAGGGCTTTTCCGTGCTGAAGGTTCACCAGCCGGGCCTGATCTTCCTGCGCAGCATTTTCGGCACGCTGGGTTTCGTCTTCAGCTTCTATGCCGTCTCCGACGCGTTTGGCCTGCCGCTGTCGGAATTCAACGCGATCAGCTTCTCGCGCGCCATGTTCATCACCGTCCTGGCAGCGCTGCTCCTGAAAGAACGGGTCGGTGTGCACCGCTGGGGCGCGACCCTTGCCGGTTTTGCCGGCGTGATGGTGATGATGCAGCCGCAGCTGGGGCTCAGCATCGGCATGATCCTCGCGCTTGCATCGGCGGCGAGCCTGGCCGGGGCGATCACGCTTGTGAAGACGCTGTCGCGCCGCCACAAGCCGGTGACGCTGCTGATGTGGGCGAACATTCTGTCGGCGATCATGCTGCTGCCGCTCGCCATCTGGAAATGGCCGGAGGTGAACCCGCCTCTGGAGCACTGGGCGGGGATCGGCGTGCTCGGCCTTGCAGGGCTGGCCGGGCAGTATTGCTATATCCGCGCGATGAGTGTGGGCGATGTCTCCTTCCTGTCGCCCATGGACTATCTCCGCCTGCCCATGGCCGCCGTCGCCGACTGGCTGATCTTCCAGATGCTGCCGGGGCCGTGGACCTGGGTCGGCACGGCCATCATCATCGGCGCGACGCTCTACATTACGCTTCGCGAGCGGAGACTGCGAAAGGCGCCACCGCCCGCCCTGGATTAATTTTCCTTGTGAATAATGGAGGCTTCATTCATTATTCAACCTGCAAGAGAGGGATATCGTCATGGCTAAAGTACTCGTCACGGGCGCGACCGGCTTCATTGCGGGTCATGTGATCGTTCAGCTGCTGGAGGCCGGTCACACGGTGCGTGGCACGGCCCGCTCGGCCGACCGGGCGCCCCGGCTGAACCAGGTGCTGAGCGCCTATATGGGCAAGCCGGTCGATATCGAAATCGTCGCGGCGGACCTTTCCAGCGATGAGGGCTGGGCCGAGGCCGTCGCGGGCATGGACTATGTCCAGCACATCGCCTCTCCCATTCCGCAGACGCTGCCAAAGGACGCCAATGAGCTGATCATACCCGCTCGCGAAGGGGCCCTGCGCGTGCTGAAGGCGTCAAAGGCAGCCGGCGTGAAGCGGGTCGTCATGACCTCGTCCATGGCGGCAATCGCCTATGGCTGGGGCGACAAGCGTCCTGAATTGCTGACCGAGGAACACTGGTCGAACCCCGACAATATCGCCGACAACACCGCCTATACCCGGTCGAAGACAATCGCCGAGCGGGCGGCCTGGGATTATGTGTCGGGCGAAGGCCAGGGATTGGAGCTCGCAACCATCAATCCGGCGGCGGTGCTGGGCCCTGTGATGAGCGGGGACTTTTCCTCCTCCGTGCAGATCCTCACCCAGCCGCTCTCCGGCAAGATCCCCGCCACGCCGCGCATGGGCTTCGGCATTGTCGATGTCCGCGACGTCGCTGCCGCCCATGTCGCCGCCATGACCGTGCCGGAAGCCGCCGGCGAGCGCTTTCTCGTCTGCGACCGGTTCATGTGGTTCTCGGAAATCGCGGATGTCCTGCGCGATAAGTTTCCTGCCTATGGCAAGAAGCTGCCGAAAGGAAACATGCCGGGCTGGCTGCTGAAAATCATGGCGGCCTTCAATCCCACGCTGAAGCAGATCATTCCGGAACTGAACCGCGAGCGGCATGTCTCCAGCGAGAAGGCAAAGCGCATCCTCGGCTGGCAGCCGCGCACGGCGGAGGAAGCCATTGTTTCAGGGGCGCAGAGCCTGATAGATCACTCAGCGGTCTGAGCGGTCACCGCGCCGCGGAAGGTCGCCCCGGCGGCCGTGAAGCTGGCAATCGCCATCACCAGCGAGACAACGCCGTTCCAGCCCGCCATGGACAGGCCGAGAATGTAGAAGGGTGCATCCGTGCAGGAGGGCACATGCATGGGCTGGCTGAAGTCGCGGATCGCCAGCGGGTCCACGAGTTCGCCGCCTGTACAGCCCGTCGGCGGCGGGAAGATCTTCCACTCCACCCCGGCATGATAGGCGGCCACCACGACACCCACGCCGAAGACAAGTCCCACCATCACGTTGAGCGCCACCAGGAAGCGCCGCTTCGGCACCAGCTTCCACAGGACAAGGCCTGTCAGCGTCATGGCGATGAGCGCCCAGTAGACCTCCCGCTGGCGGAGGCAGAGCGGGCAGGGGTACAGCTTGCCGAAGGTTTCGAACGCGTGCGCCGCTGCCAGCATGAATGCCGAGACGGCAATGGCCGCCACCGGCCATTTCCAGTCCTTCAGGAGCGGTTTCACGAAATCCATCATCGTTAGCTAAAGCCGGGAGGCCCGGTCTCCACAATGCGGCGCAAAGTCACTTTTTCGTCAGGCAAGCGGCAGACCGGGATCAGGCCGCCTGACCGGTCAGGGTCAGCAGGCCCAGCATGACGGCCCCGACCAGGCCGCTGACCCAGGCCGTGCCGATGATCAGGCCGCCGATCACCATCAGCCCGTCCTTCTGCATCAGGCCGAAGGAGGCAATGGCGACGCCGAAGCCCGGCACGGTATTGGTCATGGGCAGCGGCACGAGGATTGAGGCGCAGAAGACGCACAGGAAGGCCCCGATCACGCGCTCGGAACGCTTGCCGGTGATCATGGTGAGGCGCGGGCGCACAATCAGCTCGATCCAGCCGAGCCATTTGCGGCCGCCCCTGGCCATCTGGGTCAGGCCCTTGCAGTCGATTTTCCGCACAGCCAGCTTTTCCGGCATCCAGGGCTGCTCGCGGCCCATCACCATCTGCGCCGCCAGCGCCATCATCGGCAGTGAGACAATTTGCGGCACGCCATAGAGGAACGGGATGCAGCAGGGCAGGGCCAGCAGGAACAGGCCCGCGCCGAAGGCGCTCTCGTCCAGCTGGTCGAAAATCTCGCGGAGGGAATAGCCTTCTTCCGGCGCGCGCGCAGCCATCGCCTCGATGGTCTGCAGCAGGGTCTTTTCCTGTGGCACGGCAGTCGATTCCATGCGCGTGCGTTTAGACGGCTTTCCCGGCCGCGTCGAGACGATTGACACATCCCCCGTCCATACGGCAGGAGAAGCCCTCGCTGAGACAGGGCCTCTGTGGCGGAATTGGTAGACGCGACGGATTCAAAATCCGTTTTCTCCGGAAGTGCCGGTTCGAGTCCGGCCAGAGGTACCAGGCTGGGTTCGCGGGGAGATTTCCAAGTCCGCCTATCTTGGCGGCCTGCCCGCCGTGCCTGACATGTCCCGGAACGAGCCCGGTGTCTGGCCTGCCCAGCGCTTGAAGGCGCGGGTGAAGGCACTCTGCTCTGAAAAGCCGGTCAGGAAGGCGACTTCGGCAATCGAGTAGCGCGTGTCCACGAGGAATTTCTCGGCCAGCTGGCGGCGCGCCTCATCGACCAGCGTCTGGAAAGTGTAACCCTGATCGGCCAGCCGGCGCTGAAGAGTCCGCGCGCTCATGCCGAGGCCCGAGGCAATATCGCCAAGGGACGGGATGCCTTCGCTGAGCACGCCGACGACCTGCGCGATCACCTGGCGGTCCAGCGGCTCTTCGCGTTCCTGCTCGACCAGCGTCTCCTCGATATGGGAGGTGAGGAACCGCCAGATGCTCTCATCGCCCACGGCGTTCGGCCGTTCGAGCCGTTCTTCCGGCAGGACGATCGCGTCAATGTCGGCTCCGAATGTCACCGGGCAGCGGAAATAGGCTTCCAGGGCCGCCAGCGATCCGGCGGGTTTGTCATGACTGAACTGGATCGCCTGCGGCTTGTTCTCGGGGAAGGTGGTCTCCCGGCACATGGCGACATATGTGCCAAGCGTTCCTTCCGTGGACAGGTACATTCCCTGCCGCTTCGGTTCGGTGCGCCGGTGTGTCCACATGCAGACGCCGTCCTGTTCGACCAGACGGAAGGTGGATGACGTATTGTAGGCGCGGACATAGCGATCCATCCGCTGGAAAGAGCGGCGAAGCGTCGGTGCTGATTTCCAGGCCAGGCCAATCGCGCCAAAGTCCGCACATGCCATCGTTCCGGATGCGCGCAGGTGAAAGCCGATATCCGGCGCTTCCGCCGCTGCGATGGTCTCAAGCAGGGAATAATAGGCAGTGTCCGGGATCAGGGTGTTCGGATCGAAAGCATCCGCCTCATCGAACCCAGCCTGCGCAAACAGCGCTGCGCGATCGAGCGTGCCCGGCGCCTGATCGATCATCTTCCGGACAAACAATGCTGCAACGTAAGTCATGTTCCCCATCTCCCGTCTGCGGGGCGCCATCCTCCCTGCGCGCCACAGCCTGCCGGGACATTAGGCGGTTTTGCACCCTGCTCAAACCCCTCTTCGGGCCTGTGGGGCAGGGGATGGACGGAGAATTGACGCGTGCGGTCAACAGACTGTCGTCTCGTGTCAATACGCTCCGAAGCGGCGTCCGTACCCTGAGGACAGTTAGCTCGAAGGGGTCATTCACCTGACCGCATCCGGATGGGCTGGCCGAGCAGACCTACGAGAACCGAACCAGCCAGGGGACCCCGACATGTTTACCTCAGACACCCAAGCGCGCACGATCCTGAAGATCGTCATATCCGCGACAGCCGTCATTACACTGTGCATCACTCCTGCCCATGCCGAAGCCTCCCGCCCGGCGACCGCCAAGACCCCGCCGGTCAATGATGGCCTGCCCATGCCGGGCTTCATCGTGACCCGCGACGGCACAGCCATCGTCATCACCGATCCGCAGAACGACTTCCTCTCGCCGGAGGGTGTCACCTGGGGCGTTGTCGGCCAGAGCATCACGGAGAATGGCACGGTCGACAATATCGGCGCACTGTTCAGTGTCGCGGAAGAAACCGGCATGCCGGTCTTCATCTCCCCGCACTATTATTACCCCCACGACCATCAGTGGAAGTTTGAAGGCGCGCTCGAAACGCTGATGCACCAGATCGGCATGTTCGACCGGCCATCCGCCCTGAACCTCGAAGGTTTCGAAGGCTCCGGCGCCGACTGGCTCGAACAGTACAAGCCTTTCATCGAGAACGGGAAGGCCGTCGTCACAAGTCCGCACAAGGTCTACGGGCCGGACAGCAATGACCTCGCGCTGCAACTCCGCAAGGCCGGCATCAGCAAGGTCATCCTCGGCGGCATGTCGTCCAATCTGTGCACGGAATCCCATATGCGCAGCCTGATCGAGGACGGCTTTGAAGTGATGGTTGTCACCGACGCGACGGCCGGCGCCATCACCGACCATTACAATGGCTACGACGCCTCGCTGACCAATTTCCGCATGATCGCCAGTGCGGTCGACAACACTGCGAACACGGTCGAAGCGATCCGCGAAGCCTACAGAAACTGAGCCCCCCAGAGCCATCCGCACACCTCCCCACGCCCCAGGATGGCTCACATGGTGCCCGGCTGACCCCTTGCCTCTCTCCCGTCAGCCGGGCGCCACCCAAGTTTCTCCGGCGGCAGATTCAGAGCCGCCGCCGGACGAAAGCCCGCGCCCTGCGCGCATCCTCCCACCGCCTTAATGGCCTTTTCATCCGCCAGCCCCCTGGCTTCATTTCAAGGAGATCTCACATGATCAGGAATATCTTTCTCGCCGGCCCCGTACTCGCCCTTGCCGTGTCCGCAGCCATGCCCGCCTTTGCCGAAGACGAGTACAATGTCTCGACCGGCATCACGACGGCCGGTGTTCCGCTCGGCGTCCATGGCGTCGATACGGTGGCCCTGTCCACGCTGAACGCCGTCGCCGAAGGCGAAGCTGAATTCACCGTCGTGGAAGACGGCGTTGCCTATTATTTCGCGTCCGCTGAATCTGCCAGCATGTTCAAGGCAGACCCCGCGAAATACGCCCCGCAATATGGCGGCTTCTGCGCCTATGCGGTCGCAAAGGGCAAGAAGTTCGACGGCGATCCGCACTTCGCCGACATCGTCGACGGCAAGCTCTACCTGTTCGTGAACGCAGAGATCTTCGCCAAGTACAAGAAGGACTCGAAGCGCATTCTCGCCACCGCCGAGAAAATGTGGCCGTCCATCCAGCACAAGGCTGTTGGCGATCTCTAGTCCCTCCGGGCGGCCGGGCCCGTGCGTCCGGCCGCTCCCCCATGCCTGCCGTTTCAAGGAGCCCTCCCATGCGTCCGCCTCTCCCGCCCTTCACCTTCGAGACCGCCACAGAGAAAGTCCGCCTTGCCGAGGATGGATGGAACAGCCGCGACCCGGAAAAGGTCTCGCTGGCCTATTCCGAAAACAGCGCCTGGCGGAATCGTGACATGTTCGTCAACGGACGGGAGGAGATCGTCCGGTTCCTGAGATGGAAATGGGACCATGAGCGGCACTACCGCCTGGTCAAGGAGCTGTTCGCCTTCTCCGGAAACCGGATTGCGGTGCGCTATGCCTATGAATTCCAGGATACCCGGAAGCAATGGTTCCGCGCCTATGGCAATGAGAACTGGGAATTCGATGCGGACGGCCTGATGCGTTACCGCTATGCCAGCATCAACAATCTGCCGATCCTTGAAATCGAGCGGAAACTGCACTGGCCGCTGGGCCGCCGCCCGGACGCGTTTCCGGGGCTGAGCGATCTTGGCCTGTAAGGCCGGCGGCTAGTATTCGTACTTCTCGACCAGTGTCATCTCGATCGTATAGGCGGCGTCGGCGAGGTCGCTTTCCTGCGTCTGCGCCCGCATCGTGCCTTCAACCCAGACCGCCTGGGCAAGATCCTTCAGCTTGATCGGCTTGTCCGTCTTCACGAAGATGGTCTGGTTCGGCGGCGGGGGCGGGGCGTGGATACATGCGCCGTAATAAGGCACCAGCAGGAATTCCGTGATCTCGGCCTGCGCGCCATATTCGAACGGCACAGTATAGCCCGGAATGCGGATGCTCTTGCCGTCCATTTCCGGCACCGTCTTGAACGTCCCGATCTGGATCGCTGCGTCGGCGGCGGAGCCTTCGGCGATACCGCTGCCATAGAGCATGGTCATCTGGCTCTGATACATTTCGGCGAGGCGTTCTTCTTCGCCTTCCGGCATCAGGTCTTCCCAGCCGATCTCGGTCACGCCGCGTGCGGCAATCTCTTCCTTCTTCTTCGCCAGTTCCATTGCCTTCTGGGCGAGGGAGGCTTCCCTGGCGGCCTGTCTTTCGGCCGCGCTCTGGCCAATCTTGTCGCCGACTTCAGGCCCGCTGGTGGGCGAGGCCGTCTCGACCGGCGCCGCGGCAGGCGCGGCCGTAGAGTCCGGCGTGGCGGGCTCAGCGGCCTGTTCAGCGGCCTGGCCGCAGGCGGTGACAAGCGCGAGCAGCGCGGCGGAA
>MDSW01115012.1_pt1 | contig 12584 bp, 11 predicted proteins | sample 811171 | NCBI WGS metagenome assembly MDSW01 (sample SAMN05326641, study PRJNA326480) | marine metagenome | isolation source: seawater | place: Atlantic Ocean: North West | collected 2012
GAACAGGTCACTTTGGGTGTGGGCATCGCCTTCCGCCAACACCGGCTCCGGCTCGGCTGCAAGGGGCTGCGAGTCCGCCGCAGGTGCCGGCCTGGACTGGCCGGGTTGCGCCCGGCGTTCGCGCCGTTCCGCCACCACTTCCTCCGCCGCCACCGGGGCATCGGTTTCATCCAGCGCCGAACCGAAGTCCTCCCCCAGCTCGGGCTCCTGGCGTTGTTCGGGGTCCTCTGCCTCACCGATGGCGCGACGCACACTGAGGGGAATTTTGCGGGCACCACCGTTGGGCAGTTCCCCCCGATACAACTCCCAGTGGTCTTCGCAACTGCCGCCCATTTCCGAGGGCAACTCCAGCTCGCCGGCCCGGGATTTCCGCATGCGGCGGTAGCCGTCAAACAAAATCCCGGCAATGACGGCAAAACCCACCAGTATCAGGACTTCTCTCAGGCCGAATTCCATCAGTCGAATCCTCGTGTTGTCGCTCCGGCTTCCGTCAGACCCCGCTTTCAGGCCGTTTTTTCTGATCTATCAGAAACATAGAGCATTTGCAGTAAAAATAAAGCGAATCCGTCAAATATTCGTTAATCAGGCCACAGCCATGGCGGCGGCCTCCTCCACGTCCACGGACACCAGTCGGGACACCCCGGGTTCGTGCATGGTCACCCCCATCAACTGATGCGCCATTTCCATGGCAATTTTGTTGTGGGTGATGTAGATGAACTGAACCCGCGCTGACATTTCCTCCACCATCCGGGAATAGCGACCCACGTTGGCATCGTCCAGTGGCGCGTCCACCTCATCCAGCATACAGAACGGCGCCGGGTTCAACTGAAAAATCGAGAACACAAGAGCAATGGCGGTGAGGGCTTTTTCCCCCCCGCTGAGCAAATGAATGGTGCTGTTCTTTTTGCCCGGCGGCCGCGCCATGATGGCGACGCCGGTATCCAGCAGATCCTCGCCGGTAAGCTCCAGATAGGCATGACCACCGCCGAATACTTTGGGGAACAGTTCGGACAGACCGGCAGACACTTTGTCGAAGGTTTCCTTGAACCGGGTGCGGGTTTCGCGGTCGATTTTGCGGATGGCATTTTCCAGAGTTTCCAGAGCCTGCATCAGATCGTCGTGCTGGGCATCCAGATAATTTTTACGCTCGGACTGCGACTTGAATTCTTCAATGGCCGCCAGGTTGATGGCACCCAGGCGGGAAATGCGGGCGCCGATCCGCTCCAACTCCTGAGACCATTCGCTTTCATTGGCCTCTGCCGGTAATTCGTTTACCAGGGTTTCCAGTTCGAACTGCGCCTCTGTGAGCTGGGCCTGCAGGTTTTCCCGCTGCACCCGCATACCCTGCCAGTCCATCCGCTGACGTTCCAGTTCCGAGCGCACCGACTGCGCCGCCTGCTCCGCCTCGCTGCGCTGTTTCTCCGCCGCCCGCAGATTATACTCACACTCCTCCTGGGTCCGGCGGGCGCTGGCCAGCTCTTCTTCCACCTGCAGCCGGGCCTCAAGTTTTTCCTCCAGTTCCGCCTGCAACTCCACAAAGGGATCATCGCCCTGAGCCAATTGCTGTTCGAGGGCGGTCCGGCGTTCCTGCAGCCCCGCCAGTTGCTGCCGCAGCCGTTCCAGACCCTGGCGGGTTGAGTCCTGACGCGACTGCAGTTGCTGCACCTGCAGCGCCAGTTGATGAGCCCGGTCCTTACCGCCGCGGGCGGACTGCTTCACCTGATCCAGACGCTGGCGGATCTGATCCCGCCGCTGCAGCAGAGCCTCCCGCTGTTCGGTATCCCGGGCCATAATGTCCATGGCCTCCTGCAACACCAGCCGTGCTTCCCCCAGGGTTTCCTGCTCATGCACCTGTTGCTCGCGGCATTCCGTCAGATCATGGCTGATGCGGTCGCGGCGCATGCTGAACTGCTCCAGCCGCACCTGCTTGGCGCTGAGCTGGGCCTTGAGATCGGACACTGAGCGGTTGTAATCGGTGAGTTCCCGCTGCGCCTGCTCGCGCTGTTCCTCCAGTTGCCGCAGTGCTTCGCGGCCATCGCTGAGGCTGGCACTGAGTTCCTCCACCCGGGCCTCGGTTTGCGCCAGCCGGGCTTCGGTCTCTTCCAGCGCCTGCTGCCGCTGCAGCACACCCGCTTCCTGATTGCTGTCCCGGGCCACCCGCATCCAATTGGGGCCCACCCAGATGCCATCGGCGGTAATCAGGGATTCCCCGGCTTCCAGCTGATCCCGGCCGGCCAGGGCGGTGGCCAGATCCGGCGCCACGAATACCCCGGCCACCAGGGTTTTGGCGGCGGGTTCGCCGCTGATTTTGTCCGCCAGCGGGGTGAGGCTGCTGGAGGTGGACACCAGCGCCGGCGCGTCGGTATCCAAAAACGACACCACACCTTTTTCCAGGCTGCCCACCACCGCGCTCACCGCGTCCAGGCCGCTCAGGCAAACCGCCTGCAGATAATCACCCAGTACGGTTTCCACCGCCTTTTCCCAACCGGCCTCGGCAGTCACCTGCTGCGCCAGTCGCGGCTTGTCCTGCAGTTCGTTCACCGCCAGCCAGTCCACCAGATCCGACTCCCCCAGGGCGGCCTGCTGCAGGGCCTCCAGGGAAGCGTGCCGACCCCGCAGGGTCTGCAGTTCGCTTTTGGCCTGGTCCAGTTCCTGACTGACCTGGTGGTTGGCCTCGCGGCGGGTTTTCATTTCTTCCTGCACCCCGGCCACATCGCTTTGCAGATCCTCGATTTTCAGGTCCGCTTCCCCCATGCGCTCTTCCAGCAGCGCCACCTCCTCTTCCAGGGGGCCGGCGGACAGGGTTTGCTGCTCGCCCTTCAAGCGTTCGATGCGGTCACGCAATCGTTCCACGGACTGTTCCAGGTGCTGGATGCGGGATTGTTCCACCTGCGCCCTCTGGCGGGGCTCATTGGCGCGGTGATTGAACTCGTCCCACTCCTGCTGCCACTGCTGCATTTGCTCTTCCGCTTCGTGCAGCTGTTCATTGGCCGCCTCGGACTCCCCTTTAACCAGCTCGTATTCCGGCTGCAGTTCCGCCAGCTCAATGCTCACGGTCTCCAGTTCGGTCTCGTCCTCGCGGATCTGCTCCTCACCGGCCTGACAGTTTTCCAGGGTCTGCTGCAGATCCTGACGCAATTGATTGCCGCGCTCTTTGGTGTGCTGGATGCTTTGCTCGATGCGGGCAATATCCGCCCCCAGCCCGTAATAGCGACCCTGCACTTCGTTCAGCCGATCGCTGAGTTCCAGGTGCTGTTCGCGCTGGGACTCGATGCGGGCATCCATGGCCCGCTGGTCGGCGATACAGGCCTCGAACTTCACTTCCAGATCGCGGATCTGGGTCTCGCTGTTCTGCACCCGGTCATTGAGGGATTTCCACTTCAGGGCCTGTAATTGCGCCCGCAGCAGTCGCTCTTCTTCTTTCAACTGCTTGTATTTTTCCGCCGCCGCGGCCTGCCGCTCCAGGTGCTGCAACTGCCGGCCCAGCTCCTCCCGCAGGTCCTCCAGCCGCTCCAGGTTTTCCCGGGTGCGGCGCATACGATGCTCGGTTTCCCGACGCCGCTCCTTGTACTTGGAGATCCCCGCCGCCTCTTCGATATATACCCGCAGCTCCTCGGGTTTGGCTTCGATCAGGCGCGATATCATGCCCTGCTCAATAATGGCGTAGCTGCGGGGGCCCAGACCGGTACCCAGGAAGATATCGGTGATGTCCTTGCGCCGGCATTTGGTGCCGTTGAGGAAATAGTTGGACTGGCCGTCACGGGTCACCTGCCGTTTGATGCCGATTTCGTTGTAGCGGGCGTATTCACCAGCCAGAGTGCCGTCACTGTTATCGAAGATCAGCTCCACCGAGGCCTGGGTGGTGGGCTTGCGGGCGTTGGAGCCGTTGAAGATGACATCCGCCATGGACTCCCCCCGCAGGTGCTTGGCGGAGCTCTCCCCCATCACCCAGCGCACCGCGTCAATCACATTGGACTTACCACAGCCGTTGGGACCCACAATGGCGCTGAGGTTATCCGGGAAGGATACCGTGGTGGGATCCACGAAGGATTTGAAGCCCGCAAGTTTGATCGATTTCAGACGCATGTATGGCGAAAGTCCCTATTGGAATCGGTTGAACGGCCGTCCCGGACCAGCCCCGGCGGGGCTTGGCCAAAAACCGGGAACGCGCTTTATAATAAGCGGCCTATTGTAGCGGGTTTTGCCCTGAGAACCACCCTGGGGCCGGCCTAAAATCACCCCGAAACCGGCTAGGGTCCACAGCGCCGAAGGCCGGAATATGTTAGGGTTGCGGCGACTTTACCAGCAGGAGCAGATTTGATGATTCAGCAGTTGCGTGACGGGGTCAATTGCCTGGCAGAGGGGTTGACACTGGCCCGACGCCCCAGTTTGCGGCCCTATATGCTGGTACCACTGGTGGTCAATATCCTGTTGTTCACGATCAGCGGTTACCTGGTAATCAGCTACGCCTACGAGTGGATCGCCGGCTGGAGCACGACGGTGGACCTCTGGCCCTGGCTGGACTGGATGGAGGCCTCCCTGAGTCAGCTGTTGGGGGCCCTGAAATGGCTGATCTTTGCACTGATCATTCTGGGGCTGCTGTTCATTATGGGCTCCACGTTCACCATGTTCGTGCACCTGATCATCGGCCCCTTTATCGGAATTCTGGGGGAGAAGGCGGAGCGGGAACTGCACAATCCCACTTATCCCGAGCACTCCCTGGGGCAGATTGCCCTCCGCACCCTGGCGCGGGAGACCCGCAAACTGATTTACTGGCTGGTGCGGGCTTTGGGCCTGGGGATACTGACTCTGGTGCTGTACTTCATCCCCGGGGTCAATGCGGCGGTGCCGGTGATCTGGTTCCTGTTTGGCGCCTGGATTCTGGCCATGCAGTATCTGGACGTGCCGGCGGACAATAACGGCCGCAGCTTTCAGGAACTGCTCACCATCATGCGCCAGCACCGGCCGGCGGTGATGGCATTCGGCGCGGTGGTCATGGCGCTGACCTCCCTGCCTATCATTAATCTGTTCATCATCCCGGTGGCGGTCTGCGGCGGCGTGGTGTTCTGGGTGCGCAGGATTCAGCCCGGGCTGTGAGGCCCCGGAAGCTTTCCTGAGGTACTGGTTGACGTAGCCGCCACGACGCGCCAGGAGCACACGACATCAAGCGACCGGGGCAGCCTCCAACCGGCGCAACACCGTGTCGCACTGATGTTGGCCGAACTGTGCCAGTTTCCGCTCCGCGCCGTCCACTTCCCGGTTCATGATGCAGGCCATCAGCTCGCGCAGAAAAGTCATGGATTTGTCGATTTCGGACTGGTCCAGATTGATGGCGAAGTAATAGGTGCGGCGCACCGCCGGTTGCAAGTCCTCCAGCATGTCTTCCAGGTAAGGATTGTCCACAAACCGGTAGGCCATGCGGGCGAAGTTGAAAGTGGCATCGTAAAACTGCATTACCTGGCCATTGGCCACGTACCCTTCCATCAATTGCAGATATTCCAAAAAGGGTTCCTGCTCCCCTTCTTTCCAGGCCAGGGTGGCCCGCCGGCACAGCTGACCGATCAGCAGGATATTCATTTCGTACACGTCACGCACATGCTTAGGGGTCATGGCCGATACCACCGCCCCCTTGCGCGGCACGATATCGATCAGGTAGCGGCGGGCCAGGATCAGGTAGGCCTCCCGCACCGAGCCCCGGCTGACATTCAGTTCATTGGCGACGCGCAATTCCTGAATCCGGTCCCCCGCTTTCAGTTCCCCAGTGATGATCAACTGGCCCAGGTGCTGAGCAATCTGCTCAGAGAGACTTTCTGGCGCTTTAAAGGTCATGTTGGAACAGCTACTTCTTCTAATGAGTGGGTGGAGGGATAGCCCTGTTTCCGCCGGCAGTCTGGAGTTTGCTGATAGACAACTCAGCAGTCAAGCCCTCCTGGTAAACGGAACGAAAGCCGGAGCCCGTATGCTTGTCAAACTGTGGTACCGCCCGCCGGCGCGGCTTCTACCACCGATGCCTTTGCTTTGCTATTGATAATCACTGATGGTGTCTTTGGGGTGGCCGGCTTTCTCAATGGCCTCCTGCACTTCCGGCGGCATGTAGTTTTCATCGTGCTTGGCCAGGACTTCGTCGGCCTCCACCAGACTGCCCCCAATCAGTTTGCCATGGGCAATGATCCCCTGTCCCTCGCGGAACAGATCCGGCAGAATACCCGCGTACCGCACGGTAATCTGACGGGCGTTGTCGGTAATGTCAAAGGAAACTTCCAGCTCCTCGCCCCGCTGCACGCTGCCGGGCACCACCAGCCCCCCTACCCGAATGCGGCGTTCCAGTGGCGCTTTGCCCTCGGCCACTTCGGTTGGCGTAAAAAACAGATTGATATTCTCCCGCAGGGCGAAGGTAATCAGGCCGGTGGCCAATGCCACCGCCACCAACACGCCCAATACAATGATCAATCGTTGTTTTCGCTTCGGATTCATGATTCAACCTGCTCTCGTTTTACCTTGCGCCGGATTTCCGCTTCGATGCCCCGGCGGCGCACAATGGGGGCAATAATGTTGGCCGCCAGTACCAGGGCGGTGATGCCATAGGCGGACCAGACGTAAACCCCGTGGCGCCCCATGGCGATAAAGTCCGCGAACGATTCAAACGCCATCCACTGCCTCCGTTACCAGGGATCGGACCCAGCGACTGCGCTGCTCCCGCCGCAGAATTTCACAACGGGTGGCCATAATCACCAGCACCGCAAACAGGCAATAAAAACCCGCCATTGAGGTGAGCAGCGTGATCAGCATCTCGGGATCGATGGCGGAGCTGGTCATGGTGATGGAGGCCGGTTGATGCAGGGTGTTCCACCACTCCACCGAATACTTGATGATGGGCAGATTCACCGCCCCCACGATACTGAGCACCGCAGTGGCGCGGGCGGCGGCCTGGGGCTGCTCGATGGCCGCATTGAGGGCCATTATCCCCAGGTACAGAAACAACAGAATCAGCATGGAGGTGAGCCGGGCATCCCATACCCACCAGGTGCCCCAGGTGGGCTTGCCCCAGATGGCGCCGGTCACCAGGCAGATGAAGGTGAAGGAGGCACCAATGGGGGCGATGGCCCTGGCCACCATTTCGGCCATTTTCATGCGCCACACCAGAACGATAACGCCGGCCACCGCCATCATGAAATAACCGCTCATGGCAATGCTGGCGGCCGGTACATGAATATAAATGACCCGGTAACTGTTGCCTTGATATTTTTCCGGTGGCGCAAAGCCCAGACCGTAGATCAAGGCCGGCACCAGTAACAGCAGCGCCGCCGCCACCAGCCAGGGCAACATCCTGCCAGTGATATCATAAAAATACCGGGGCGAGCCGAACTGGTGATAAAGTCGTTTCAGGGTCTGTAACACAACTACCTCGTTTGTTTCCCGCCACTACCGGGTATTGACGCTGATCCGCAAAGCCGCGCCAATGGCAAAGGGTGCAAAGGTCAGGGCCAGCACCAGAAAAGCCCCCAGGTACGCCAGCTGGCCCACATAGGGCAGCGTCATTGCCGCGGCCTCCACCGCACTGGTGCCAAATATGAGCACCGGAACATACAACGGCAAGGCAATCACCGCAATCAATACCCCACCCTTGCGCAATCCCACGGTCAGAGCCGCGCCGATGGCGCTGATCATGCTCAGTATCGGGGTACCCAACAACAGGCTATATAGCGTAGCCAGTAGGGTGTTGCCGTCCATAAACAGCATGATGCCCAACACTGGTGTCACACAGATCAGGGGTACCGCCGTAATCAACCAGTGGGCCAGGACCTTGCCCAGGGCCACCACGAACAGGGGCTGGGGGCTTAACAGCACCAGTTCCAGGGAGCCGTCGTCGAAATCCTGGCGGAACAGACTGTCCACGGACAGCAGGGTGGACAGCAGCGCCGCGATCCAGATCACCCCCGGCGCCAGCATGCGCAGGGTGGCGGGTTCTGGACCCACCCCCAGGGGGAACAGGGCAATCACCATCACAAAAAAGAACAGCGGGTTGACCATGTCCGAGCGCTGGCGAAACGCCAGCAGCAGATCCCGCTTCATCACCGCCGTAAGGCCCGACCACAGGGAGGGCTCCACCGACGAATGATCAGACATTACAGAATTCGCCATGTTCCCTTCCCCAGCCCCAGTTGCAGTTTGCGGATACCGGTTAACTCCAGGGCATGATGGGTGGTGATCAGAACCGCGCCCCCGGCCTCAGCGTGTTGTTGCACCAACTGCTCCAGTTGCGCCACCCCGGCCCGGTCGATGGCGGTGAAGGGCTCATCCAGGACCCAAAGGCGGGCGGGCTCCAACTGCAGCCGGGCCAGTGCCACCCGGCGTTTCTGGCCGGCGGACAGGGCCTGCACTGGCACATCCTCATAACTGAACAGTCCCACCTCTTGCAGGGCCTGATCGATCAGCGGATTGAGGGCGGCACTGGCAGTGATCCCCTTTAACTGTAATATCCAGCGCAAATTTTCCCGGGGTGTGAGGGCCGCCTTCACCCCGGTAAGATGGCCGAAATACAAGGTGCCCTGGCGAAACGCCTCATCCACCCGGGCGCGGGGCTGACCGGACCAGAAAATGTCACCCTCGTAATCCTCCGATAACCCACAAAGAATGCGCAACAGGGTGGTTTTGCCGCTGCCATTGGGGCCTTCAATCTGCAACACCTCCCCGTTCTCCAAACTGAAATCCAGATCCCGGATTAACACCCGGTCATCCCGCTCGCAGTAAAGCCCTTGCGTCTGCATTAATGCTGTTGCCACAAATTCAGCCTGACATTCCATGGGGTTTAGTTTCAAGGGCTGCATTATAACCAAGATTCACCGCCCGTGCCGGTGCCAATTGCAACCCGCCATACCCTCGCCTACCATTATTGCCCCGGACTGGCGGACCCATCGTGACTTTCGCGGACCCATCGTGACCTTTGATCCTCTGTATTCGCTTGACCTCCTGCACTTGCTGTTACTGATTGGTGCCGGCGTGCTGGCGGGTTTCATCAACACCCTGGCCGGCGGCGGTTCCATTTTTACCCTGCCGGCACTGATGCTGTTGGGCCTGCCGGCGGACGTGGCCAATGGCACCAACCGGGTGGGCGTGCTGATGCAATCCATCGCCGGGGTCCGCGGCTTGCATCGACAGCGGCCCCTGGAACCCCGGGCGCTGTTGCCCATTCTAATGCCCACGGTGATCGGTGCCCTGGCGGGGGCGGTGCTGGCCTCGATACTGCCGGTGGATCTGCTGAAACCACTGTTACTGGGTACCATGATGCTGGTGACCCTGAGCTTTGTGCTGCGCCCCAGCGCCATCCCCGGGGCGGAGGAAACACCCCTGAGCCCCAGGCAGCGCCCCCAGGCCTGGGGCTGGCTGCTGCTGGCAGGGGTCTACGGCGGCTTTGTCCAGGCCGGGGTGGGGTTTATCCTGCTGACGGCCCTGGCGGGGGTATTGCGCTACGATCTGCTGCGGGCCAATGCCCTGAAGCTGCTGTGCACCCTGCTGTTCAGCGTGGTGGCCCTGGCGGTGTTTATCATTCAGGGCCAGGTGCAGTGGCTGCCGGGGCTGCTGATGGGGGCGGCATCCATCGTCGGTGTGCAACTCAGCGTGCGCTTCGCTATCCGTGCCCAACAGCGCACGCTGCGCTGGCTGATGCTGACCATGGCAATGGTGGTGTGCCTGGCGGCGCTGTTGCAATAACCCGCGGCCCTGGGCGGCGCCATAAACAGCGCTATACTGGGGGCATGACCCGACAGCCGCGATGCCCAGATGATTGATTTGCCCGGGGGCCCGCCTACCACCACCCGCCCGGAATCCAGTAACCGTTCGCAGCCGGTGGCTGCCGGCAGTGCCGGGGTGCCCCAGAGCGAAGCGGTCAGCGCCCGGGTGGTGGCCAGCCAGGCCAGCCGCGGCGCGGACGGCAAGCCGGTTTATGAGCTGTTGCTGCAGGCCAGATCAACAGCGGCCACCGCGTCCGCAACCGCGCCATCAACTACAGCGCCACCAACGGAAACCCGAACCGACGCCCCCCTGACCCGGATCACCCCCGCTGCCATCGAGGCACTGCGCCAGGGCCAGAGCCTGCTGATCCGGGCGGAGGCGGGCTTTGCCCTGGCCCAGGGGGCGCGGGTGCAGGCTATCGCCGATCCCCGGCAGGGTCTTAGAGTGCAGCAGATTCTTCCCCCCCAGGTGGCAGCCCGGGTGGATCAGGCCCTAAAGGCCCTGGTACCGCAACAGCAGGGGCTGAGTCCGCTGTTCCGTGTGCTGGAGCAGCTTGGCGCCAGCCCGGAACTCAGCCGCGCCCTGCCTCCCCGGCTGCAAACCCAGATTCAGGCGTTACTGCAGCAGCTGCCCCGGCCTCACCAATTGCAGGGCGCCGGGCAGATGCAACAGGCCGTGCGAAACAGTGGCCTGTTTCGGGAACAGCGCCTGCAACAGGCGGTGCGCGAAGCCCTTCAACCAGCCACCGGCCGGGGGCAAACTGCCGGTGGCGCCAGGGAATCCGGCGGCTCCGCGTCCACCGGCCTGGCAGCCATGGTGCGGCAACTGAAAGCCGCCATCAGCCCCGGCAACACCGCCCCCCGGGAAACGTCTGGGTCAACGCCGGGCCCGGGGGCACCGGCGAACTGGCAACAATGGCTGGGTGCTGACCTCAAACATCAGTTGCAACAACTGCAAAAGCAGCTGGAGCAAGCGCCACAGTCCCAACGCCCGGCTGTCGCACCGGATGCCGCCCAGCGGGGTGGCGCTGAGCCGGCGCTGGGTCGTGCCAGTACCGGCACGCCAGATCGTGCAGTTACCACCGGCCCTAACCTGCCCCCAACAGGCCCGTCCCCCGCTGGCAAAGGTCCGGCCAGCCCCGGCGCCGGTCCCGCTGCCGAGGCCCGCCCGGGGGCGCCGCCTGCTGGCAAAGGCCCCGGCCCTCAGACGGGGGTCAACCCTCAGACGGGGGCCACTACCCAAACCACGGAGCGCCACGGCGCCGCGTTTGTACCGGCTGCCCGACCGCCAGGGTCCGCTGCTTACTCCAACTCTGCGTCGGCCCCAGGGCCGGGCCCCACGCCCCAGCCACCAGGCTCAGGTGCGCCGGACCCCCTGCTGTTACCGCCACTGCCAGGCAACATACCGCTGCAACCCCAGGGCCGGGCACGTCTGCCGGCGGGCAGCGACATGGCGGATGCCCTGGTGTCGGTGCTTTTGAAACAGGTAAAGGGGGCCCTGGCCCGTATCAACCTGCACCAACTGGCATCACAACCCCGCAGCCAGGAACCCGGCGCCCCCCCGCCCCTGCTCAGTTTTGAGCTGCCGATTCTGCATCAGGGCCAGGTGCAAGTGTTCCAGTTTCGTATCGAGCAACAGGAAGCGGAGCCCGAAGCCAGTCAGCGCCAGCTGGGCAAGCGCTGGGTGGTGCAAATGGCTTTCGATATCGAAGGGCTCGGCCCCATGCTGTGTCAGATCAGTATGCTGGGGCAAAACGCCGGCGTTACCTTCTGGGCGAAATGGGAACAAACCCTGCAGCAGACCCGGGAACACTTCGCGTACCTGCAAGAAGTATTAACGGACATGGGGCTCAGAGTGGATACCCTGGAGGGACATCTGGGAATTCCCCCCAGCGAAAAAGCCATACTGCACAATCAACTGGTGGATATCCGCACATGAAACAATCTCAGACCTCCCAGGCGGTGGCCCTCACCTACGACGGCAAACAGGCCCCCTTTGTCAGCGCCTCCGGCAGCGAGGAACTGGCCCAGGAAATACTGCGTATCGCACGTGAACATGAAGTGCCCATCTATGAGAACCCGCAACTGGTGGAAATTCTGGCGCGGCTGGAAATCGGCGAGGAAATCCCGGAACTGCTGTATCGCACCATTGCCGAGATTATTGCCTTTGTGTATATGCTGAAAGGGAAGACGCCGGAGCCGGGCGAGCAGCGCGACAGCCTGCCAAGGCTGGAATCGCCGTGAACGTTCGTGGCATCGGGATGGAACCCCGTTTGGCCTTGATCAAAGAACCACTAGCGGCTTCAGCGCGACTTTTCGCTTGATTCAGGGCACTGTCTCGGGATTCGATTACCTGGCCAAAATCGTCCATGTTGTGAAATTCACGGATGGTGAAGAGGCGGCAACCGTCAAACAGGCATTGCTACCTTCAACTGGCTGAACACCACACCTGACAATAACTCGACGTATACCAATCACCTCGGAGTTATAACAATGAGACTTATTAACGCATTAAAGAGTACCAGTGACGTACATTTTTGCATACGATGCACCGTAGGTTACTTTGCGAAGTATAAAGTGAAGAAAGCGCTATTTTCCCATAAAATAGTCAGTAGGGAGAGTTTTTCAACAAGTTGTTAGCGCAGAAGATGAGAACATCTTGTTTGTATATCTAAAACAATTTAAAAGTGATCTTAGTCTGATAATTCACGAGTTTTAAAAAGATAAGCGCTGGCTCCGATAAATTCCCTGCTAGAAATCAGATCATACTTTCTCTTAAGGGCACCTCTAAAAATTGCCCCGATTAAAGTAAAATACCACCATCGCATCAAATAGGTCACCATCACTATGCAA
>MDSW01215512.1_pt1 | contig 12583 bp, 9 predicted proteins | sample 811171 | NCBI WGS metagenome assembly MDSW01 (sample SAMN05326641, study PRJNA326480) | marine metagenome | isolation source: seawater | place: Atlantic Ocean: North West | collected 2012
TAAAAGATGGAGATGTGTCGGAAAACGTATTTAGGTCCTCCAATTTTTCACCCGAGTTATTTGAAAAGTATCTTGAGACTTCTTGTTCGGTCGCTATAAAAAAAATTTTATGATTATCAATTTCATTGGCTTTAATTTTAAAAAAACTTAATGTTTCTTCGGTATTTTCTCTCTTTATAAACCATTTTGAGTTAATTATGCTTGCTGAGTAAAGTAGATTATCTTTGTTAAACTTTCCTGAATTTTGAAATTTTGGTATTGAGATTTTTGATTGGATATCACCTTGATTTACTCCAAAGAAAAAGTTCATAAACTGTTTTTTATTATTTATTCAATGCTAATACAAACATATTTATTGATTATTAACCATATGAGTATAAAAGCAATTAGCGATATTTAATAAATATAAATATTGTCCTAAAAAAGACAAATTAAAATACAAGTATTCTTTAATGTGTGGAATTGCAGGAATTTTACCCTTTGATGGACCCTTTGACAAAAAGAAATTGCATGAAATGGTAAGCTCAATTGCGCATAGAGGTCCTGATCAAAAAAATATTTTTCAGAACAGCTTAGGAATTTTTGGTTTTTTACGTTTAAAAATAATAGATTTAAGTGATAGATCTAACCAACCTTTGCTATCAAAAGATAATAAGATTCAGTTAATATACAATGGTGAAATATATAATTTTAAAGAATTAAAAAAAAAATACTTCCCTCAATCTCAATTTTATTCTGAAGGTGATGGTGAAATTATTATTCATCTTTATGAAAAATTTGGAATTTCATTTATTGACAAGATAAAGGGGATGTATTCGATTTGCATTATTGACTTGAGAAAGAATAAAGTTTTTTTAATTAGAGATAGATTTGGAATTAAGCCCTTGTATTATAGTAAGAAAAATAACAAAATTTACTTTTCATCAGAAATTAAAGGTCTGTCAGATAAAAATGAGGATCAAATAAATGAAAAAGAAGCATATAGATTTTTTAAACAAGGTTTAATTAACTCAACAGATGAAACTTGGTTTAAAAATATTTATCAAGTTAAACCTTCGCACTATTTAGAAATAATTGATAATCAAATTATTGAGAAAAAGTATTATGACATAGAAAATCATATAGACGAAAGTCTTGATAATAAGAATAAGTCATTTAAATTTTATATTGATGAATTTAAAGAAAGAATTGTAAATTCTTTTGAAGAACATAACTATTTTGACGTAATAGCTGGTGTGCATCTCTCAGGAGGTGTCGACTCTGCAGTTATATCAGCTTTGATGAACTATTCAAAAAAAAAATATAAATCATACACTTTTGATTTTAGTGACAAAAAATACAGCGAAATAGAATTTGCAAAAAAAATATCAGAGAGCGCAAATATTAAAAATTTTTCATCCCAATTAAATGAAAAAGAAATCCCATATTATCTTGAAAAAGTTCTTAACAGAGAGTATGAACCATTTTCTTCTCTTAGGATACTAAGCCAACACAACCTTTATGATACCTTTAAAAATGAGTCTAAGGTAATTTTTGATGGGTCTGGTGGAGATGAGATTGGAGCGGGCTATAGCTATTATTTAATTCCATGGTACTTGGATAATTTAAAGTTTTTAAACAAAGATAGATTAAAAAAGAGATATTACGAAAGCTTAATAAATATCAAAAATGATACAATCTCAGCATCTGATTTTCTTAATGGTTCTTTTGCACAATTTAGAAATCCAGGATCCTCAACAATAGATGGTAGTAAATATAAAATAGATAGTATATTTGAAAAAAAATTTCATTTATCAAATTTTGATTTAGATATTCCAAAACATTTTAAAAGTTATCTTAGAAACTCTCAATATGCAGATTTATACTACTTAAAATTACCAAGATCTTTAAAGTATGCTGATCGAAGCTCAATGTACAATTCAATAGAAACTAGAGTACCATTTTTAGATCATAAAATAGTAGAATGGTCATTACAGATACCCTCGAAATTTAAATTATTAGAAAAACAACAAAGAATTATTATGAAATACCCTTTTAAAAATTACGTCAACAAAGACGTACTTTATCAAAATAAACGTACAATTGCTGATCCTCAAAGTTATTGGATAAAGACAATTTTAAGAGATTTATTTTACGATTTGATAAATTCAAAAAATTTTAATTATCATGGATTTTTAAACAAAAAGAATGTGATAAATTACTATGAAAATTTTTTGAAATTTCCCAAGCACTTTAATAGCTTTTTAGTTTTTCAAATATTAATAAGCGAGTTATGGACTCAAAAAATTTTATTAAGAAAATGAAACTTTACTGTCTTTTATCGTTATAATTTTATCGCATACTTTTAAAGCTTGTGATTTATGTGCAACTAGAAAAATTATCTTGTTTTCTTTAAGTTTTTCAATCTCACTTATGATTTTACCTTCAGTATCTAGGTCGAGTGCACTCGTAGCTTCATCTAAAACGAGAAGACTTCCCTCATCATATAGAGCTCTAGCTAATCCTATTCTTTGTCTTTGACCACCGGATAATTTAACACCTTTGTCACCCACGATTGTATTATATCCCTCAGGCAAGCTATTTATATACTTTGAGAGTTCTACTTTTTCTAAAATATTACTAATTTTTTTAAAGTTAATTTCGTTATGTTTTAAACCGAACGCAATATTTTCAGCTACGGAATTATCATTTAGATAAATTTCCTGAGGAACATAACTAGCATAGTTTTTTCCTAAAATTTTTTTCTCTAAAATATCGTTTCCATTTATTAAAATATTTCCTTTGCTTGGAGTCAACAATCCTAATATTAAATCTATAAATGTGGTTTTTCCAACACCAGATTCACCTTTGAATCCGTAAATATTTCCCTTAACAAAATCTAGATCTACGTCTTTTAAAATATCTTTTTGTCCATATTTAAAACTTAAACCTTTAACTTGTATTTTTTGAACTTGTATTTTGTTTTTATGATTATTAGCTATTTCTTGACTTTCAGTTTTAAATTTATTTTTTAGATTTGAAATATTTTCCACAGATCTAATATTAAATCTTAAACTATTCAAATTTGTATTTATGTTTGTAAAGGCGGGAAGAGTTCTAAGAATAATTAAAGTTACTAATGATAAAATGGGAATAGATTCCTTAATATCAAGATTATGAAATAAAAATAAAAAAAGAGTTGAGACAATAACTATAACAGCTAATATTTCAAGAATGAGCCTCGGTAATTTACCAATCACTCTAAACATAATTTCGTTGTTTTGTCTTTTTGCCATTTCTCTAAATACATTTTGAACAAAAAAGTCATTTTTGTCGGTTAGTTTTATAATTTTAATTGATGAGATTGACTCAGTAAGTTTTTGCAAAATTTTTTCAGAATTTATTCTTACCTTAATTCCTACATCTTTTATTTTGTTTGCAATAGATTTATAAAACGTGATTGTAGTTAAAATCATCATAATAAATATTAAGCCAGCAATTTTAAAATTTGCAACAAGCATCAAGATAAACAAAAAACAAACGGTTAAGCTTTCTTTAAATATAAGAGAAACGTTCACAATAAAACCTGTCACTCTTTTGGTCTCACCATTTATAGAATTAATAGTAACTGATGGATTTTGGTTTACATGAAAGCTATAAGGAAGCAATAAATACGATCCAAAAATATTTTTAGCTAGATTTATATAAATATTCTTAACAACTTTTTCCTGGAAAAAATAAAAAAAAAGTAAAAATAAATTTTTAAATAAAAATATTAATATTAAGATTATTGATGAAAAAAATGCTAATTCAGTTATTTCTAAGGATAAAATAAAATCTTTAATAATTGGCAGAGGTATTTTTTGAGATATCATCTCTGGTTCTGAAATAAAAATTATAAATCCAGCCAAAGAGCCTATACTAATTGTTTCTACTAATCCTAAAATTATCGAAAAAATGACTAAAAGAATAAGGTAGTTTTTTTGTTTCTTATTTAATATTGCATTTAAATTGCGAAATATAGATTTCATAAATTTGACTTACTAGAAATACATGATTTAGTCAAAATTATGTTTTAGTAATTAATTTATGATTTATTCTAAATTATCACATTTTATGATTACAATTACTAAATTTTATATTAAATATTCTAAAAAAATTGAGAAACTTTAAAATCATAAATGAACAAATTTAAACTAAAAACTCCAAAAAATATAAACAATTCTAAACTTAACAATTTTTTTAAAAAAATTGGATTACAAGAATTAATAAGTTTAAGCAAAACAAAAGGTAAAGGAGTTAATGAAATGATTTCTCTGAACCCTTATAAACCAGAATTAAGGGACTTATACAATCTTTACAACTATATAATTTTAAATAAAAGGATAACTATTCTTGAATTTGGATCCGGTTGGAGTTCAATAGTGATGCTTCTAGCTTTAAATGAATTAAAAATAAAATATAGTAAAGATGTTGCGAAATTAAGACGAAACAATCCATTCGAGTTATTCATTCTGGAAAATGAAAAAAAATATTTTAAAATAACAAAAAAAAAAATCAAAAATTTTATTAAAAAGAGAAATATTAAAGTCAAAGTTAATTTTAGTTTTTCTAAAGTTAATATGATAAATTATAAGGGAAATATTGCATCGGAATATCAAAATTTACCATTATGTAATCCTGACTTTGTATATATAGATGGTCCAGATCAATTTAATATTTATAAGAAGGTAAACGGTATAAATATCAACCATAAAGATATGATGCCAATGATTTGCGATCCTTTAAAATTTGAATATTTTTATACACCAGGTACTATTATTTTGAGTGATGGTAGAGCAGCAAACATGAAGTTTTTAAAAGATAATTTTAAAAGAAACTGGTCATACAAAAATGATATAAAAAATGATCAACATGTCTTTGTTTTAAAAGACCCTTGCCTTGGAAAATATAATAAACGTCAACTAGATTTTTACAAATAGTGTTTTATTTTAAATTTTAATCAATCGATCTTATTAATGAATAGTTATTATCAAAAATTTCTGTCAATAAATAAAGAGATAATTAACTCTAAAAATGATGAAATAAAAGAAATCCTTAAAAAAAAAAATAAACTTAAATATTATGAAAAAAATTTTACGACATTGTTAGTTTCTAGAGACAGGGAATTTCAAATTTTTCTTCAATCTTTTTTGGCTTCAGCTCTATCTCAAAAAAAAAAAACTGGTGTAACATTAATTTCAGAAAAACCAATCAACAATAATTTAAACCAAATTTTGTTTGCATTAGGAATAACGAAATTTATTTCATTTAAAAGATTTTCAATATTAAATTTAATAACATTTATAAAAAGTATATATCAATTTATTCTGACAACTTATAACCTCAATACAAAAAACATAAAATGGTTAATTAAAGACTGTAAAATTGATAATATCTACATTGGAGATTTAATATATGATTCTTATATTAGATATAATCTATCTTTTTTAAAAAAAAATATTACTTTAAAATTATTACTTAAAATATTCATATCTATTTTCAAATTTAATTTAATCAAAAATTTACTAATAAAAAAAAAAATAAAATATGTTGTATGTGAAGGAGGCGGGTACGCAAATCTAAGTGGGCTCACTGCAAGGATTGCTGCTAATTTGAAAATAAATTTATATTCAATATCTTATGATAGAAAAAATAATTTCACATTAATTGATCAAAACAAGCTAAAAAGTGATCCTAATGCAAAAGGTAGAATTAGAAGATTTAAAAAAACACATATCTTACAAAGCACAAAAAATTTAACAGAAAAAAAATTAAATAAATTTATAAGTGATAGAAACCTTGGAAAAATCACAACAATAAGAACAAATAGATTTGATATTTTAAATTCAAACAAAAATAAAAATTTTTATAATAAGGAAAAATTTATAAAGAAAGTATTTAATTCTAATGATTTAAGTAAAAAAATAGTTTTAATTGCTGCACATGTCTTTTCGGACTGTCCACATTTAGATGGAGAAAATTATATTTTTAATGATTATCATGAGCATTATACTCAAACTTGTGATTATATAAAAAATAATAACTTAGATGATGTTTATTGGATAATTAAACCACATCCTTCAACAAAAAGATATGGTGAAGATAATATTGCGACTAGTTATGCAAAAAATCTTAACTTTAGGAATTTTGGAATTTGTCCAAAAGATATAAGTACAGACAATCTTGTGAACATATGCGATAATGTTATAACAGTTACTGGAACAATTGCTCTAGAATTTGCAGTAAAAGGAAAATTATCTATTAATGCAGGAATAACACAGTATTCAAGATTCAATATCACAATGGATCATTATAATCAAAAATCATATTTTAAATCATTAGAAAATATAGATAAAATAAAAAAATTAAGTGTAAAACAAACAATTTTCGCAAAAAAAATGTTCTATTTTTTAGAAAATTTATCCTCTGGTATTAAAATTTCGAACAGTGATTTTTTAAATCTAGCCCAATTAGATCCGAATAAAAAAAACGATCAAGATAAGATTGTGAATAAAAATTTAATTAATTATTTGAAAAAAAATAATCTCTCAAACGATCAAATGATTAAAGATTTATATAAAAAAATTTAATTAGTTATTTAATTTTTTTCTTTTAAATTTTTTGATGTTCATCACTGTTTATTATTTAAAACTATCATAGAAAAAATATTTATTGTTGTACCAATTGTAAAAATCTAAAATATGATTGGTTTTACATGTATTTGAAACTTTGTATTTATAAACTTTCATAAATTTTGATAAGTAAAATTCAATTATACTTGCTTCATTAGATTTTATTCTTTGTTTCCATCGATTTACGTTAATTGATGAAATTTTATCAAATTTAATCTTTTTAAAATTATTGCCATAAAATGGTTTACCAAAAATTGAAGGTACAAGTAATTTTTTATCAAATTTTACACTCAAAAATTTACAAACTCTAGATAAAGTAATCATTTTTTTTTGAGTTAAATCCTCAAATCTAAGAACAAAAAAATTTTTTTTAATTTTTTTTTTATTAATAATTGAATATTCAAAATCTATTAATGATCTATTTATCAAACTAGCAAGTAATTCTCTTCTTTTTTCACCTATTTTACTATAATATTTTTTTTCTCCTTCAACTAAACTACCAAAATTATCCCTAGGGTCTCTAACGATTTGTATCATGTAGAAATTTTTAAATTTTTTAAACAATTTTTCTGCCATTAAACTACAACTTGTTTCTTTGATTACCACATATTTAAATTGTTTTTGTTTGCTAGAAGCAACAAATGAATGAATAAGAAATTTTAAAATTAAATTGATATTGTTAATATTTTTTTTATCTAGTTTTTTTATAAAGGATTTTAAAAAAAAATTTTTATCAAAAAAGTTATTTTTTTTTGTAAAATTTATACTTTTTTTAATAACACTTATTAATCTTAATTTTTTTTTTTTAAAACTATATTCTTTCAAACAAAATGCTGGGTAATATGCGTAAAGTATTGAAATATCATTAGGGTAAACTAAAAAATCTTTATGACTATCAAAAATAGCATTTAACATAGATGTTCCTGATTTTCTATGTCCAGTCAAAAATAAAATTTTATTTTTCATTAAAAAATTTTTTCACTATTCCAATTATATCTTTAATTTCTTTTTTTTTTAAATTAGGAAATAAGGGAATGCTTAAACAATTGTTATAGTAATTTTCAGTGTTTTCAAAGTGTCGATAATTTAATTTTAATTTTTTTTTATAAAAAGAATGTTTATAGATTGGTATATAATGAATATTGCATTTAAAACCTTTTTTTAACATTTCATAATAAAGATCATTTCTTTTTTTTTTATTTTTTATTAATATTACATATAAATGGTAACTACATAAATTATTGTTGTCTACCTTTATAAATCTTATAGGCAAATTCTTAAAACTTTTATCGTAAATTTTTGCAATCTTATTTCTTTTATCGATAAAATTCCCTAATCTTGAAAGTTGACTTATGCCCAAAGCAGCTTGAATATCTGACAATCTAAAGTTAAATCCAAGATCCTTTTGATCATATTTCCAATTTTTTTTTTTATTTTTTGTGATATTTCTAATTATGCCATGATCTCTTAGACTGATTATTTTTTTTTGTAATCTGCTATTATTAGTTGTGACTATACCTCCTTCTCCAGTTGTAATCATTTTTACTGGATGTAAGCTAAAAACTGTTAGATCGCTATATTTAGAACTACCAACAAATTCTTTGCCAATTTTTGCTCCTAAAGCGTGAGATGCATCTTCTATAATCTTAAAGTTATATATTTTGGATAAGTTAAAAATTTTTTTCATATTAATTGGGTTTCCAGCAAAATGAACAATTATTAAAAGGGATGGTAGTTTTTTTGTTTTTTTTGCTTTTATAAGTTTTTTTTCTAATTTATTTATATCCAAATTAAAAGTATCTAACTCAATATCAATCAAGTCTACCTTTGCACCACAATGAACAGCACAATTAGTTGTGGCAACAAATGTATTAGTTGTAGTCCATACGATATGTTTTGAGTTTATATCTAATGCCTTACATGATAGATGAAGCCCACTTGATGCTGAATTTACACTTATAGAGTACTTGCAATTTAAAAATTTAGAAATTTTTTTTTCAAAATAGACACCGACTGGACCTGTTGTTAAAAAATCTGATCTTAAAACTTTAAGAACATTTTTTTCATCTGATTTATTTATAGACTGTCTGCTGTAATTAATTAATTTCATCAATAAATTTTTTCAAGTCTTTGATAGATAAATGATTTGTATTTTTTGATGAATATTCAAACCTATTTTTTATAAACTTACCTTTTTCACCGCTTACATCTTTAATATAATTTTTAATTTTTTTTCCAAAACTTCTGACGGTAGGTGTGAGTAGATAATATTTTTTAAATTCTAATACTTGATGAGACTCGTCGCTTGAAAATAATACTTCATGGATTTTTTCTCCTGGTCTTATTCCAATAACTTTTTGTTTTCGATTTGGATTTATAGCTTTTGCAATATCAGTTATGTTAGCTGATGAAATTTTTGGGATAAAAATTTCACCACCTTTCATTCTTTTAAAGGAGTCTATGACAAAATTTACACCTTCCTCTAATGAAATTAAAAATCTAGTCATATTCTCATCGGTAATTGGAAAAAATTTATTCTTTTTTTTTTCGAGATCTAAGAAAAAAGGAATTACAGAACCTCTTGAATTTACAACATTTCCATATCTTACAATTGAGAAACTCACTTTTTTATCACCCACATAATTATTTGCAGATATAAATAATTTGTCAGATACAAGTTTAGTAGCCCCATATAAATTAATTGGGTTAGATGCTTTATCTGTGGATAAAGCAATAATTTTTTTCACATTATTTTTTATTGCTGCACGAACAATATTTTCAGCTCCTAAGATATTTGTTTTAATAAATTCTGTGGGATTATACTCTGCAGCTGGAACTTGTTTTAAAGCTGCTGCATGTACTAAATAATCAATACCATTTAATGCAAGATCTAGCCTTTGATAATCCCTTATATCTCCAATAAAAAATCTTAAACATCTATTATTACTAAAATTCAATTTTTTTTTTAATTCATCTTGTTTTAATTCATCTCTGGAGAAAATTACCAGTTTTTTAGGATTGTACTTTTTAAGTACTGTTTCTATAAACTTCTTTCCGAAAGAACCTGTGCCACCTGTTATTAATATATTTTTTTGATTAAACATGGCTTCTTTTTACAATTTTGTTTTTTAATAATAAATTAAATATTTTATTTACTTTATCTAATGGAATATTTATTTTTTTTGATATGTCAATTAAATCGTTATTTCCATCGCAGTAAGCCAAAAAATTAATTATATCCTCACTGGTTGAGCTTTTTCTTTTTATAGATGTCGTTGGATATAAATTATATTTAGTTAAAAATGGTTCACATTTTATTTTACTTATAGGAAAGTCATTTTGATTGATTTTTTCAATGATACCACAAACAACATCTACACTTTTTGATAGATTTTTTTCATTTACAAAATCAAGATTATCAGCGGAGGTATGATACTCTTTATAGGTATTATATTTTGATCTCATAATTGATCCAATTGGTAAGTCAACTCCAGGGGAATTATATTGTCTTTCATCACTACCTCTGTGTAAATAACTATAGTTTTTAAATTTAATTTTTTTTGTTAAAAAATATTTTTTAGCAACCTTGTCTGATAAAGTATCCTCTTCTCTTGAATTTAAATATGAAAAATCTTTTGAATCTCCCAGGCAAGTCAATACATAACCAGCTATAACATTTTTTTTTAATCTATTTAAATTTTTACTAATATAACTAATAGAGCCAATAGTTTCAGGGATAATTAAAAACCTCAATGAATATTTTAATTTTATTTTCTTTAATTTTTTCATTACAAATATTCCAACAATTGGACCTGATAGCTCATTATTTGCCATAGATGGATGGCACAAATATGTTGAAATTAAAATCTCTTTTTTTGATTTACCTCTAATATAAAATTCACCATAATTCATTTTTCCCTTTGAATTAAATCTGGAATTTATGAATACTCTATATTTCTTTTTTGTTTGTTTTTTTAATCTTTGTTTTAAGGAATGTTTTACACAAAATCCCCAGGTTTTTTTATAATATGATGTTACATAAGGAATGTAAGCTGGTTGATCTGGTAATGAATGAATTTTTTTGAGTAAATCTTTTCCACTTATTATTTTATCTAAAGGATGTGAATAGGAAACTAAATGTAAATTATTTTCTTTAAAATCTATTATCTTTTTTTTTGTCTCTAGATCAAAAACATAAGCATCATCAACATTCCATTCTGCTGGAATCTTCCAATCAAATACTTTTTCTCCTGATCTAAAATGTTTTATTTTTAATTCTTTTAATTCTTTTTTTAAAATATTTAATGATTTTAGAAATCCATTTCCTGTAATACTTCTGCATATTGGAAATAGTTTTTTTAATATTTTTTTCATAATTATTTTAGATGTGATAATTTCAGTCTTGTTCCTTGAGATAAATTTACTTTAGATTTTGATTTTAAAACTTTTGCATAATATTTTGTTTCTAATCCATATCCTGGTCGTATTATTTTGACATTGTGATTAGTAAACTTTTCATTTTTTTTTACATTTTTTGAAACATAAATTGATCTCTTAAATATTCTTGATTTTTTTTCTTTTTTTGTAAGAACTATTGTATTTCGACCTAATGACACCCATGCTTCTTGAATTTTTTTTACAAAGTCTTTAAGCTCGCTTACAGGTAAAGAAAAATCACTATCTAGAGATTTTACGTCTTTATCGTCTTTAACATGTTTTTCAATCACACAAGCTCCCAATGCAACTGCACATAAGGATGCAGTGAAGCTTCTTGAGTGATCAGAAAATCCTGCTAGATATCCATTTTTTCTTATTGTTAAAATTCCCTTAAGATTTAATTCAGAATTAGGAGATGGATAAATACTGGTACATTTCATTAAAATACTTTTCTTATTTTTTGATTTTAAAAGTATTTTTCTTAATTCAGTAAATTCTTGATTTGTTGTTGCTCCCAATGAAATTAAGGTAGGTTTATTTTGTTTAAGAACTTTTTGAATTAGTGGATAATGATTATTTTCAAATGAAGCAATTTTGTATGCTGGTACTTTTAATTTTTCTAAAAACTTAATTGAATTTTCATCAAAAACTGAACTAAAAATTGTCAGTTTTTTCTTTTTTGATTCTTTAAATAAAGCCTGGTGCCACTCGAAGTTCGTCATCGCCTTTTTATAAAGTGAATAAAGATCATAACCTTTCCAAAGAGATTTTTTATCTTTAATAATAAAGTCCTTTTTTTTTGACTTTAAAGTCATCTCCTCAGGTAAAAATGTTTGTAATTTGACAGCATCAACACCGGACTTTGCGATTTTTTTTATTAGATTTTTTGCATTTTTAAATGAACCATTATGATTAGCTGAAAGTTCTGCGATTATATAAGGTTTTGTTTTTTCACTAATTATCCTATTATTAATTTTAATCATTTTTCAGTTTTTGAATTTTGTTCAATAAAATATTAATTTTCATGTTATAAATTTTTTTTATTCTATTTTTAAAATATAAAAATTCTTTTTTTTTATGAAAAGATTTTGTCAAATTTTTTTTAGTTTTAAAATTTTTATACAAAATTTTTTCAAACTTCATAATTAATAAATTTTCTAATTCAGAATTAAGTTTAAAATAAGAAGATTTTAAAGTCTCCTTATTTTTATTGAAATATAATCGTTTTTGAAAAATTATAGGGCCTTTATCAATTTTTTCATTTAATAAATGAATAGTTATTCCTTTTTTTGTATTATTTCTAAAGCTCCAAAAATTTGGGTTTGCGCCAGCATTCCATGGTAAGTAAGATATATGACAATTAAAACAATTTCCATGAAAATATTTAGTAATTTTTTTTTCAATTTTATATTTATAATTAAATGAAATTAAAATTTTAAATTTTTTAAAGAATTTTTTATTTTTGTTATTTATATTTTTGTCCGTATTAAAAA
>MDSW01186931.1_pt1 | contig 12582 bp, 12 predicted proteins | sample 811171 | NCBI WGS metagenome assembly MDSW01 (sample SAMN05326641, study PRJNA326480) | marine metagenome | isolation source: seawater | place: Atlantic Ocean: North West | collected 2012
AGAAACCATTATGTCGGCAGAACATTTATTGAACCCACAGATGAAATACGTAACCTTGGCGTAAAACTTAAACACAGTGCAAACCGTCAACAACTCAAAGGCAAAAGAGTTATACTTGTGGACGATAGTATAGTTCGTGGTACTACCTCACGAAAAATAGTTGAAATGGTAAGACAGGCTGGCGCTAAAGAAGTTCATATGAGAATTTCTAGTCCACCAACTATGCATTCCTGTTTTTATGGAATTGATACTCCAGAGGAAAGCCAACTATTAGCGGCTAATTTTGACGTTGAAGGTATTAAACAACAAATTGATGCTGATTCCCTGGCTTTCGTAACAATTGATGGCTTGTATAGGGCAATGGGAGAAACTAATCGTTGTAGTGAAACTCCACAATTTTGTGATGCCTGTTTTACGGGCGAGTATCCGATTCCACTAACAGACTTAGACGATGGTAGCGCAATGTCTCAAATGTCTTTACTAGCTGAATTAGCTTAAAATGGTTTTCAATAATGGTTAACGGAGCATTACAGAATAGGGTGGCATTAATAACTGGCGCATCGCGAGGGATTGGTGCAGCAATTGCGAAACGTTTTGCTAAAGAAGGAGCTCACGTCATACTTGTTGCGAGGACGGTAGGTGGTCTTGAAGAAGTGGATGATGAAATAAAAAAACATGGAGGATCGGCAACGCTAATTCCGTGTGATTTAAATGAATTTGACCGTGTTGATAATATGGGACCATCATTATACGAACGTTTTGGGCAACTAGATATATTTGTAGGCAATGCAGCGATACTCGGCAGTATGACACCTTTAGTTCAATATGATTCGAAAACTTGGCATAATGTTTTTAATACTAATATACATGCCAACTGGCATTTAATGCGTGTGGTAGAGCCACTATTAAAGCTTTCTGACTCAGGTAGAGCAATATTTGTTTCTAGTGCCGCAGCAAAAAAACCAAAGGCGTACTGGGGAGCATATGCAATAACAAAATCAGCATTAGAGACAATGGCTAAGGTTTGGGCATCAGAGCTAGAAAATACTAGCGTGCGGGTTAACGTATTAAACCCAGGTCCAACAAGAACAGCAATGCGTGGCACTGCTTTTCCTGGTGAAAACCCTAACACATTGAAATCAGCAGATGAAGTGGCAGGAGCATTTATAGAATTAGCATCACCTAATTGTAAAAGTAACGGAGAAATAATTGATTTAATATAAATTCAATTATTATATGGATTCTTGCCTTTTCGCATATTAATACGGATAGGCGTTCCATTCAGATTGAACTCATCCCTAAGTGAATTTTCCAAATATCGAATGTAGCTATCCGGCAAATCCTCTGGTCTATTGCCAAATATAGCAAATGTTGGTGGACGAGCTTTGGGTTGAGTGGCATAGCGCAAACGAATACGTCGTTTGTTTGCAGCAAGGGGGGGCGGATGACGCTCTAATACTCCTGCTAACCAGTTATTTAACTGTGCTGTAGATACTCTACGGTTCCAAGTTTCATAACTTTTAAGTACCGCTGGCATTAGTTTATCAATATTTTTCCCCGTAAGAGCAGATAATTTAACTGTAGTAATTCCCGCTGCTTGCGGAAATGATTTATCCAGTCTATCGCGCAAAGAGTTGAGAGCAGCGCCCTTATCAGAAATAATATCCCATTTATTTATTACTAAAACTAAGGAACGTCCTTCTTCAATCACGTGCCTACCAATTGTTAAGTCTTGACGTTCAAGTATATGTTCTCCATCAAGAATGAGAGCTACTACTTCAGCATACTGAATTGCCCTACGAGCATCTTCAACGGATAACTCCTCTAATTTTTTAAATACTCGAGATTTACGCCTAAGTCCGGCAGTATCTACTAAAGCAATTTTATGATCTTTGTATTTCCACTCAACAGTTATAGAATCTCTGGTCACACCTGCTTCAGGACCAGTAAGCAAACGCTCTTGACCAATTAACGCATTAACTAAAGTTGATTTTCCTACGTTAGGCCGCCCAACTATTGCCAGACGCAAAGGTCCTCTTTTTTGTTCAACGTAATTATCTTCTATAATAGTTGGATCTCTATCAGGCAATAATTCTGCAACAGCTTCGTATAAAAGGTTTATCCCAGTTCCATGTTCTGCAGAAACCGGAATTGGATCGCCAAGGCCCAGACTATAAAAGTCATACACACCTGGTGTTGATCTAATGCCTTCACACTTATTGGCAAGTACAATAATTGGAAGTGATAAGGTTCTTAGCCAGTTTGCAAAATATTTATCTACCGGTGTTACACCAGCTCTAGCATCAACAACAAATATAACTACATCTGCATCAACTATAGCTATTTCAGTTTGTCGACGCATACGGGCAGATAAACTATCATCGAATGCATCCTCAAGCCCTGCAGTATCAATAGCTATAAAACTTAAATCACCAATTTTTCCATTGCCCTCCCGACGATCACGAGTGACCCCGGGGTGGTCATCAACTATAGCATCGCGCTTACCCACAAGACGATTAAATAGGGTCGATTTACCCACATTAGGCCTACCTACAATGACTATATTTGGTTTCATAGTTTTACCAAAAACGATTTAGCGGAAAGCTAACAAGCGAGCCTTATCTGTAAAAAAGAATAATGTTTTGTTAACTACAATTGGCGAACGTGAAACTGCATCAGACAGCTTACTTTCAGAAATAGTTTTTCCAGTATAGGGCGACAAATATAAAACCCTACCATGACTACCAGAGAGTATCAGACGATCTCCAGCTAGAATTGGGCCAGACCAGTTTATTCTACCTTTCTTCTTTTTAGGATTCTTAAAAAGACCTATTTGCTTTATCCACCGAATACGACCATCTTCAGCTGTTAAACAAATAACTTTAGCATCGCTAGTTATCACAAAAATAAATTTACCGCTAATCCACGGTTGATTAACTCCACCTAGTGGAACTTCCCATACGCGTCGTCCCGTTTTTAAATCAATTGCAACCATGCGTCCAGAGTGACTAATTGCATAAACCCTACCCTTGTTTATTACAGGCCTTCCTCGAATGTCCGCAAGAGCAGATACTGCATCAGCACGGCGAATAGCGGTAAGGTTTTCTTCCCACAATTGACGTCCATTTTCGGCACGCAATGCATAGATTTCACCGGAAGAATATGGTACAATTACAATATCCCCATCTACTGCGGGGCTGGCCGAACCTATCAAACCCGCCATTTCCTCAAACCCAGTATGAGACCATAAAGAATTACCCTCTTTACTACCAAGGGCGAACAACCGGTTATCTTTTGTGATAACAAATACTCTACCATTAAGAACGGTAGGTGCTGCCCGCATTGGCCCAGAAACTCTAGTACGCCATATCTCTTCGCCAGTGTCTGTTGAAAGTGCCAAAACTTCAGCAAAACCAGTAGCAACATAAACAGTGTCAGCATTAATAGCTAATCCCCCACCCCAACTACCATTGGTCTCTTTTTCCGGGGCAATTTCGTTACTCCATAAAAGCACTCCATCTTTAGCACTATGAGCTGACACAGTAGCATCTGAGTCCATCGTATAAATAATTCCATTACTAATAACAGGCCCAGAAAGTATAGGAGCATCTTTAGTCGACCTAGCGCCTACTTTTTTAGACCAAACTAAACTAGATGCACTACCCAAAGCCAAATGATGCAAAACATGATTAGGTTTTCCACCCTGTTGAGACCAGGATTGGTTTGTTATTGGACCGGGGATTTTAACCTCAAGACTAGATAGAGTTTTATCTATACGAGGAGTTTTATTCTTCATTAGTACTGGAATTCTAGAACCCTTTAGTCCAGATTCTTTCTTTCCATCAAATAAACTGTTAACCTGACCGCAGCCACCCAGAACTAAAGAAAAAAGAATTATAATTGATATTCTTTTAACGAGCCAGCTCATATTCTTAACACTAATTTTCTGCATTTCATCTTATTCTAATATAACAAGCATTTCGGCAGCGCGAGCGCGAACGCCTGCTGGTGCTTTTGTGTCATCTACAAGTGGCTTGAATTCTTTTATAGCACGCTTTTTATCACCAGATACCATAATTGCAGTGGCCAATAATTCTCGGGCGGAATAGCGCCAAGGATTTATTTCAACTATAATAGAAGCCAAACGGTCCTCAACTTCACCAAGGCTCATTATTGACATACCATGGCTTACTGCTAGTACACTCGCCAAGTCACGATAAATTACATCCTGGCTATTATCCAAAGCAATACTGTCATAGACTAGTACAGCACCAGATATATCTCCCATTTTAGAAAGAATTGCGCCTTCACGTAGCTTTGCAAGCAAGCGATAGCCTTCGTTTCCTTCATCTCCTATTATTTTAAATTGCTCTAGTGCTTCATTTTGACGATCACTGCTAGACTCAATTGCAGAAATTAGTACTTCACTACTAGACTCTAGAGCACTGCGCTCAATATCGCGCCAAACAACTACTCCAACTGTTATTAAAATAATTGTTACAACCAAGGCACTAACATAGATACCATAACGTTTCCATATTTTTATATATCGATCCTGACGAACTTCCTCGTCTACTTCTCGGAACAGATCATCCGACACGTTTTATCCTCTTTTAATTGTTTTAATGAGCTACACTCATAGTAAATATCAAAATCAGTCAACCTATATTACAAAGAAAAAATTACTAACTATTATGACACGTATATTTATATAAACACGGTATATCTTTAGATAATTATTTGTCTTATTACAAATCAAAGTATTTTTTTATTAAAATTTATATTTTATCACATATAAAATAATACTGTAATGATTACTGCTCAGAAATAAGGAGTTTATACCAAACCTCCAATATATTAAAAAAAAACTTATTTTAAAGCATAATTAACTACCTCTGCTCTAGACACACCTGGGAAAATAAGGAAGACTTTTAAAATATATTTATCACTAAGACTGTATGGCTAGGTGCGCTACTCATGAGTTCACTATATAAACTTAAAGCCCGCAATAAACGGTCTAATAAAAAACAAGATAAAAGAGTATCTTTTGACCGTAATGAGCTACGTATTTTACTAAACGAGTATAGCCGTAGAGTGGCAGCCGGTGAGTGGCGTGATTATGCAATTGATCATGGCCGTGAACGTGCCGTATTCTCCGTTTTTAGGCATACGGCCGAACACCCATTATATTCAATAGAAAAATTACCTACAAATATTGGGAAAACACGTCGATATGGTCTTTTACGTGGCCCCATCAGACTTAGTCAGGATACCAGTCTAGTAAATTTACTCAGCACTATTGAAAAACGTCCTAATTTAATTTCAATTGGTTAATTAAATATTAATTAAGTGATCACTAAATTCTATGACTAAAAATAATTAATGAGCATAAACCTAGATAAATGTTATCCGGAATAGATAACCTATTAGCGAATGAGAAGGTTCTTGAGAAACTCAGACGACGACGTGTGGCCTTTTTAACAAATACGAGCTGTCATACCAGTACAGGTAAGGAGAGCTTCATGGCTTTAAATGAAGCTCTCTCAACGTCATCAAAAGCTGGTATATCTACTTTATTTGTTCCTGAGCACGGTTATAACCTTAATATTAGTGCCGGCAATGTAGTTCCTGACGTAATTAATGATTTTAAAAATATTAATACTTATAGCCTTTATGGTTCTAGAAAGTGGCCAACTAATGATCAATTAAATTCTCTAGATACTCTAGTTATAGACCTTAGAGATGTAGGAGTACGTTGTTTTACCTATGCAACAACAGCGGCTCTTGCAGCAAGAGCCGCTCTAAACGAAGGACTAAAAGTAGTTATTTGTGATAGAATTAATCCGATAGGTAATAATACAGATGGTCCAACTCTAGATCCCAAATATAGATCTTTTCTAGCTTACTTTTATACACCTTTTATTCACGGACAAACTATTGGTTCACTTTTAAAAGGTTTATTAAAGCAGCACTCCATGATAGAAAATTTATCAATAATTCCTTATCAGATAATAAACTATAAAGACCAAAAAATATTTTTACCACCATCACCATCACTTCAAAATGCTGAATCTATTCAGCTTTATCCAGGTTTAGTTATGTTAGAAGGAACAAATTTGAGTGAGGGACGTGGTTCATCCTTATCCTTCAGATGCGTTAGCGCCCCTTGGTTAAAATCAGAATCTCTAGCAGATGAAGCTAACAATTGGCCAACAGGAGTTCAGGCGGAGGCCTGCAAGGTAAAATATTCCACAGGTCAATATAAAGGAAAAATTTTACCAGCAGTTAAATTCGAACCAAACTGCTTAAAGTGTGATGGATTTAGTCTGGGTATCCATCTATTATCTTGGATAGCTAATAATCAACCAGAGTTCATATGGACTAAATCAAAGTTTATTCCACTGGACAATAAAAGTTTTATAGATGAATCTATTACTGAGGAGAATTTTATAATTGATAACCTGTTAGGAGATAATAGTTTGCGTTTAGCAATTTCTGGAAAAGAAAACCCAATTAATATAATTGATATGTGGCGTAATTAGCTTTCAGAAACACACTTTCCTTCTACAAAAACTTTAACTACTTCCAAATTCTTTTCCAATACAACAAAATCAGCAAACGCATTTTCTTCTATGCGCCCTCTTTCGAATTCACCTATTAAATCAGCCGGTATAGTAGATAAACGTAATGCCGCATCAGCTAAATCCATTCCAATAGACACAAGATTACGTAAAGCCTGGTCCATAGTTAGAGCGCTCCCCGCAAGTGTTTGATCGTCTAAGAACACACTGTCACCACTTTTATTTATAATTTGACCACCTAATGAATATTGACCGTCTGGCATACCTGCAGCTGCGGTGGCGTCAGTTACAAAATATAAATGCGGTAAAGCTCTAAATGCAGCTAAAATTGCTCCGGGTGCTACATGAACTAGATCTGGAATAATAGCCGCATAATCACCATGCGCTAATGCTGCGCCTACAACTCCAGGCTTTCGGTGATTCAGCGGAGACATAGCATTATAAAGATGGGTAAAACCTCTGGCACCATCATCCAAAGCTTGAATAACTTCTTGATAATCAGCAGCGCTATGGCCAATCTGTACTACAATGTTTTTTTTAGTTAAATACTTTAAAAGTAGGTTTTGAGGATCACATTCGGGAGCCAAGGTTACAAGCCGTAGACGTGCATATTTACATAATCGTGAAATAAAATCTATGTCTGGTTTCTGGGCAAATGGAGGCTGAGCTCCCAGCCTATTAGGGTTAATATAAGGACCCTCTAGATGCACTCCTAGAACTCTCGCCTCAGATAAATACCTATCTACTGATACTTCCTGTATGGCTTTAACAGCCTTTATAATATTTTCATTAGGTGCAGTAACCGTTGTTGCCAAAAAAGAAGTTGTGCCATGCTTGGCATGCAATGTGGCGCAGCGCCTGATTGCATCATAGCCATCCATAACATCTCCTCCTCCACCTCCTGGTACATGTAAGTCAACAAAACCTGGCAAAATAATTAATGCATCTTTAGTCACTTCTCCCGGGGTAACCTTAAAAATTTTATTATCGAATTCAATACAGCCATAAACCCAACCTGTAGGAGTTAAAATTTTGCCACTAATTTTCGTCATTCTTATGACGCCCCTATATATATATTTTCGTTTGGGACAAGTTCCTTAGCCAGCATTAATGCTCCACTAATAGGGTCTCCAATAGGGTCTTGAACCCAATCTCGCAAGAGGACCGGCAGATATGGCAATAAGGGTGTCGCTAAACCACCAATAAGAGATAACGGCATTTTACGACTGCAATCCAATGCTAATGCAAGTGTCTCTATTTCAATACCGGCAGCTAAAGCTATAGATAATGCTGCTTCGTCTTGTTTATTAGCATACTCTAATACAATTGGAGCTATTTCTGAATAACTCGTTGCATTAGCTTTAAATAGCCATTTCATGAAGTCATTTCGTGTGGGACCATAATGAGTTATTATTGCTTGGTGCATTTTCGTTTTATTACCTGCATAACAACCATCGATCAGACGTAGCGTCTGTATAATAGCAGTTTTGCCTATCCAAGCGCCACTTCCATGATCACCGGCTGGAAAACCCCACCCTCCGACTAGCTTTGACTCACTATCATTGTTAATCCTGTAACCCACAGACCCTGTACCAACGATTACTATCCCACCCGGATGACCGCCGTGTGCACCTAGAGCAGCTATATAAGAGTCAGTAGCTACTCTAACCTCCTTAAAATCTAATAAACACTTTTCAATTAAGTTTTTGCGTTGATCTAAATTATTAGCACCCGCTATTCCTATACCAAAATGAACATTACTAATAACAGAGGCTTCCATACTAGCGTTACTAATTAATCCATATAGAGCCTTAGTTATTATATTCCATGCATCATCAGCGTATAAAGTTAAATTAGTTGGGCCAGTTTTTGTGATACCAAGCAGATGGTCCTCTTCATTATACAAGGCCACCTTTGTCTTAGTACCTCCTCCATCAACACAGCAAAATAACTTTCCTACCATTAATTTCCTATTAAGATGATGATTATTAATTGTATATTTATTTTTAAAGCAGACAATACGCAGTTATGTTACTAGATGTTGTAAACTAACATTAACAAAAAATACTATACTATAGGCCCATGCATACTGAAGATTTTGATGAGCTATATAACGATCTGGACATACTCTCTAATAATGAGATTATTAATCTCTTGCTAGATTCACAAGTCGTTGGTTTAGAAAAGACTCGTAACGCTAAAAATAGTATCATAGACGCCGCAGAAAAACTCTCCTTACACTTAAATTTAACGAAAGATGGACGATTGATTTACGCGGGAGCTGGAACTTCTGGCCGTTTGGGGGTTTTAGATTGTTCTGAGCTTAATCCAACATTTGGTTGGCCCTTAGAACGTTCAGGCTTTCTAATGGCTGGTGGATTAAAAGCGTTAACTAATCCGGTGGAAGGAGCAGAAGATAATATTGCGGCAGCCAATGCTGAAGTTAAAAACATGGCTTTAAACAACGCCGACGCATTAGTAGCTATATCAGCAAGTGGTTCTACGCCTTATACAGTCGCTGTTTGCGAAGCTGCTAAGGCTGCTGGTGCATTAACAATAGCCCTGGCTAATAACGAATATAGCCCAATTTTGCTTAATGCAGATTGCAAAATTATCATTCCTTCAGGCGCCGAAGCCATTAGCGGATCAACTCGCATGACAGCCGGAACAATTCAAAAAGTAGCTCTAAATATGCTGTCAACCCTCACCATGATAAGGCTCAACCGTACATATGGTAGTTATATGGTTGATGTGCAGGCATCTAATGACAAGTTAAAAAAACGGGCTACAAAAATGGTATCAGAAATATCTCAAGTAGATACGAACACAGCCCTTAATGCCCTAGATAAAGCAAAGTATAACCCAAAAGTTGCTATCCTTATAGCAATGGGCCTTAATTTTTCGGATTCAATGGAGTTATTAAATCAATTTAATGGTAATTTGCGAAAAGCTTTAACTAAATTAAGGAATAATAATACATAAAATCTTATTCAGAAAATTGCAAAATTATAGTTTTACTGGATGACAAAATGCGAAGCATTTTTAATTAGATTAATAGCATCAACAGTACTACCTTCAAACCTTGGTGAATTTTCTGATAAAAATCTTCTCCAAGCACGAGCACCTTTCTGTCCATTAAATAAACCAAATATATGCCTGGTAATTGACTTAAGTGGAACCCCGCCCGCTATAGCCTCCTCGATATAGGGATAAAGTCTTTCCAAAATATCTTGACGTGTTGGTTTATCAGCCAAATCTCCAAAAATTCTAGAATCTATATCAGCTAAAAAATATGGGTTTTGATAAGCCTCACGGCCAATCATAACACTATCAACATATGTAAGTTGTGCTTCAATTAAATCGATAGAATTTATTCCTCCATTTATACTTATGGTCAGAAATGGAAATTCTTTTTTTAATTTATATACCAAATCATATCTTAGAGGGGGTATTTCTCTATTCTCCTTGGCACTCAGTCCTTTTAAAAAAGCTTTTCGGGCATGAACAATAAAATGCTCGCATCCTGCGTTAGAAACTGTTTGTACAAATTTCTTCATACAAGGCCATTCTTCCTGATCATCAATAGCAATACGGTGCTTAACGGTTATGGGTAAATCCACAGCATTTCGCATTACCTCAACAGCTTTCGCTACTAATTCAGGTGTTGCCATTAAACAGGCCCCAAATTCCCCCTGTTGAACTCTGTCAGATGGACAACCGACATTTAGATTAATACCATCAAAACCAAAATCAGCACCAATCCGTGCACATTCAGAGAGCTCTTCAGTATTAATACCTCCAAGCTGCAGTATTATTGGATGTTCTTCTCCATTGAAGTTGAGTAATCTTTTTCTATCACCCAGCAGAATAGCCTTAGTTGTTATCATCTCTGTGTAAAGTTGTACTCTCCTGCTAATCTGTCTCAGAAAAAACCGTTCATGACGATCGGTCCAATCCATCATTGGTGCTATAGAAACCGGTAAAACAGAATTATTAATTAAATCCATGATATTTCTTATCAATAGGTTGTGTAGTAATATTTAAATTACTGTAAATAAACATTGGCTATGACTTTATTAATATTAACTATTACCAAATCTAACTTTGACATTATCTATTAATCTAACATTACCAAGATAAATAGAAGCTAAAATTCGAGCCGGTTCATCTACCATCTCTAATACTTTCAGGTCACTTTCTGCTCTTAGCTCAAGATATTCAATACTTCGAAAACCAGAACTTCTAAGTATTTTGATAGAGTCTTCTAATACAATTTTTTGTGGCTCTCCAGTTTCAATACGTTTAGCCGCATCCATAAGTGTTTTAGCAAGTATTGGAGCTCGTTTTCTATCTTTGTCTGATAGTAATAAATTTCGAGAAGAAATGGCAAGATGATCAGTTTCTCGAATAGTTTCACACCCAACTATTCGTACCGGTATATCAAGATCTTTTACCATCCGCTTAATAACATGCAATTGTTGGTAGTCCTTTTCTCCAAAAAGTGCAATATTCGCTGAAGTCTGAATTAACAATTTTGCCACCACAGTAGCTACCGCATTAAAATGGCCAGGCCGATGATCGCCACAAAGACCTTCACTAACGCCAGAAACAGATATCTGCGTAGCATAACCCTCTGGGTAAATTTCATGATTTTCCGGTGCGTAAAGCAAATCAATATTAAAGGATTCAAGCTTTTTTATATCATCTTCTTCGCTACGAGGATAACTTTTTAAATCTTTTGTATTGTTAAACTGAGTGGGGTTAACAAATAAAGTTACTATAACTTTATCAGACATAGATTTAGCTTCACGAACAAGACTTAAATGGCCAGCATGCAACGCCCCCATTGTGGGCACAACAGATATTTCTTTATTAGCCGTTCGCCATTCCCTAGTTATTTTTTGCAGAGCGGATAAAGTTCGAACGATTGGAATTTTCACTTTTGATCCTTATTAGAGGAAGGCTTTTTATTCCCAAACACATGTTCAGGGGCCGGGAAATTACGGTTTTTTACATCCATAGCATATTCTTTTATAGCTTTATCTGCATCTAAACCCATACGTGCATATTGTTTTACAAACTTAGGTGTAAAATCAGTAAACATACCTAAAAGATCATCAACCACCAATATTTGCCCATCACATGCTGCTGATGCCCCAATACCGATTGTTGGAATACCCACAGTTTGGGTTATTTGGTCAGCTATCGATTCCGTAACCATTTCAAGAACTACTGAAAAAGCCCCTGATTCAAATACTGATACTGCATCCCTTAGCACACGTTTACTATCCTCACCTCGCCCTTGAACATTGTATCCACCGAAAACATTAACTGACTGAGGGGTTAATCCGACATGTGCCATAACGGGAATTCCACGATTAGTAAGGTACTCAATAGTTTCAGCCATATGAATTCCTCCCTCTAGTTTAATCGCCTCACAAGAAGTCTCTCGCATAATTGTTGTAGCATTACGAAATGCCTGTTCTTTACTTTCCTCATAGCTACCAAAAGGCATATCAACTACCAACATCGCATGTTTGAGACCGCGACGCACTGCTTTGCCATGCATAATCATCATTTCCATGGTGACGCCTAAAGTTGAATTTAGACCATGATGTACCATTCCAACACTATCCCCCACTAGTACAAAATCACAATGGCTATCTACAATTCTAGCAATAGGCGTAGTATAAGCTGTTAGACTTACTATAGGCTCGCCACCTTTGCGTTCTATAATATCTACCACATTAACTGATGATGAATGAGTATTAGTGCTCATAATTTTCTCCATCCATAACAATAAGAACCAAGGCTAAAAATAAATAATCTGATTTAATTTAGTAAAATTCAGAAATAATTCTCTGCTGATGCAACTTATTGGTACACTTTGTTTTATTAATTGTCATATCTATAATATATGGACAGCTAGATAATGACTACTTATCTGTATAACTATCTATTAATATGTAATAGCTAAACCCTAAATATCTAAAATTTGAAA
>MDSW01069053.1_pt1 | contig 12581 bp, 15 predicted proteins | sample 811171 | NCBI WGS metagenome assembly MDSW01 (sample SAMN05326641, study PRJNA326480) | marine metagenome | isolation source: seawater | place: Atlantic Ocean: North West | collected 2012
ATCCGTCAAAGAACTCTCAAAGTTATATTTGTCAATAAGTTCAAATTCGTAATTTGGCCTTATTAAAATTGGGGAAGTCCTGGTCAATTTAGGCTCATTAAATTGCTGACCAAACTTGTCTTTATTTTCTTTTGGGGCCTCAGTGGATTGCGAATTGAAACTCAGTTCCAGACTTGCATTATAAAAACTCCATTTGTGCTGACTTGTCGCTCTTACTGATGAGTTTGCACTTTGAGATACTGATAAAAATATAATGCTAAATAAAGCAAAAATATGGCGGCTCTTCATTTAACTAAATATCCCAAAAGTCAAAAATCTAAATCTTATAAATCTGAACGACAAATTTCTGAAAAATTTAGATCCTACATTTAACAAAATACGCACTGGAATGTCTAAGAGATTGGATTTTTGTAATTCTGACTAATTTGGGTTGTTTAAGCAGCTTATTTTTTGGAATTTTTATTCCAGCATATTTCAGTTGGCACGGTTAGTGCTCAATTGGCTATGAAACTGGAGAATTTGAAATGTACTCAACTGAGCATCAGCCAAGTAATAGTGATACTGGTACCATGATGTACACTACTGAACAATGGTTCAGAGCAATACAAGCGCGCAGAATTGAGCCACAAAGACTTCCTGAAACTCAACATAACCCGTCCGACAGTAACCTTCAGGGCAATCACTTTTTGAGACATAATTAATGTTTAGTATTGTCGTTAGTTTTGAATTAAAAACATCCCCGAAAAGAAATTGAAAATGGGATCCAAAAAATTTAAATGTATCGAATGTGGCCAGAAGTTTGATACTTACGTTGAGAACTGTTTTGCCTGCGGAGTAAACTTTCTTGACTCCGAAGAAGTTCTAAAAACGTCAACTCAATTAATGCTTGTTATATGTTCTATGTCATCGATTAGTGCCTTACTTTATTTCATTGATAATGGCTCAATGATTTTATTTAGCGGAGTTTTTTGCTTATTTGCAATCATCGCGCTTGCCAGACTTTTTAAAATGGACTGGGATAGGTAAATCTATTTTTTTTGTTACGTACAAAAAAAATTAAAGGATTAATGAGGGAACAATTTTATGAAATATGGCACAGGATTTGCAATATAACACTTTTAGGAGAATGAAATGCAAAACTCAGATCAAGATCCCGATTTTATCGGTCCAATAAAACCGCTCATGAATATGTCCTATCGCGATTATCTACAAATGATAAACACTGGATTGGGATTACCCCGGACACCAGCTCGCAGAAAACCTACAAAGCATAAAAGAGATGATTTTTTATTCCCTCCTAAAGGCTACTTATTAAACTGATTTAAAAGTGGATAAGTTATTTCTTATTTAAAGAGAAAGAGAATTTGCGGTAAGTTAGTCCGTCCAAATTTATATCCGTCTGATAAATAAAGCCCAAACTCTCTAAAATCTTAATTGAGGCTAAATTTTCTGGCATTGCTCCAGCTATCAGGTCTTTTAGACCGATCACTTCTAATCCATAACGCAGAACGGTACTTGCCGCCTCAAAACCTAGTCCATAACCCCAAGTATCTTTGGACAACCTATACCCAAAATCGATCCCCATTTCAGAAGTCAAAAAACCACACATTCCTATTAGTTTTTGAGATTTCTTATCCCTGATGGTATAACGACCAAAATTAAATCTCGCATAACTATCAATATTCATATCAATATACCGAATTGTCTGCTTTCTAGTTGGAACATACCCATCTATATATTTACGAACTAGCGGGTCGCTCTCAATTGAATACCATTCGTCGAGATCACCTCTCTCAAATTCACCCATAATTAAACGATCTGAATTTAAGTTCATATGCGAGCTTCCAGATTTAGAACCGCGTCACAAACATTTATACCAAAACCTATACTAAACGCGACGACCATATGTCGTGTACATAAATGCAAAGCAGATAATTTCCTTCAATATGTAAAAGTTAGTTAATAGTTATGATGTCGAATGATCAACTTTGCAGAACTAAAGTCAAATACTTACGCACAGGGTGTAACCTTCGTTTTTTTTGCTGGGGTCCTTTGGTCTACAGTGGGGTTGGGGGTGAGACTTATCGAAAATGCCGAAGTTTGGCAGATTTTACTTTACAGATCCATTAGCCTAACCCTCTTTCTATACATTATAATTCATCTACGAGGAAACTCCGAAAAGCTTTTGAGCAGCGATTTATTTACAACCCCTAATATAATTGGAGGACTATCTTTAGTAGCAGCTTACTCTGGTGGCATCTTTGCTATTCAGACAACATCGGTAGCAAATGCCATGCTTCTATTTGCAACGGCACCATTTATTACTGCTATTCTAGGGTTCTTAATTTTAGGTGAAAAAGTGCGAACAATAACTTGGTTTGCAGTAATAATTGCCATGGCTGGAATATCATACATGTTCAGCGACCAATCAATTCATTTTTCATTAACTGGAAGTCTTGCTGCATTTGGATCTGCGATAGGTTTCGCAATTTTCTCAATAGCATTAAGGTGGGGCAAAGACGATGAGATGCTACCATCAGTATTTTTATCTGGCTGTTTTGCAATAATAATTACTTTTTTCTTTTGTATATTTTTAAAACTATCACTTGTACTCTCGTTTAAAGATACAAGTATATCGTTGTGCATGGGGGTATTCCAAGTTGGCGGCGGCCTAGTACTATACACCATTGGTTCCAAAACTTTATCAGCTGCAGATCTAACTCTATTATCGTTGGCTGAAGTTGTCTTGGGGCCAGTTTGGGTGTGGTTGTTTCTAGGAGAAATTGCGTCAAAAAATACACTTATTGGGGGCAGTGTTCTATTGCTTGCCATAACTGCAAACGCAATCTCAGGAAAACGCTGGAAACCACCTCCTATTATGTGAAGTACAGGTTTTTTAATCCAGGATTATTTACTTTGCTGACACTTGTCTGTAGTTCACTTCCTTTAGAATTAAGTCCGAGTTAAATTTGAGTATTTTTTTTACAGTTTTAGAGGTCGTTACGCCTGTATTCCTTCTAGCCACTATAGGATTCTCTTGGGTCAAATTTGGTTTTGAATATAGAGTAGAGTTCGTCACACGGCTTGCAATGACACTGGCAGTACCAGCATTAGTTTTTACTTCGTTAACGCAAAATACAATAAACCCAAAATTTCTAAGTGAGATGATACTTGTCGTCTGCCTAGCCTATGCGGTTGTAAGTATAATAGCACTTATATTTACTTTTATTTTTAAATTAGACCGCCGGACTTTCCTCATGCCTCTAATTTCAGGAAACACAGGAAATCTAGGGCTTCCACTATGCTTTCTAGCATTCGGCCAGGATGGCCTAGGATACGCCGTTATTGTTTTTGCCTTTACAAGTATTGTTGCCTTCACGTTTGGCCTTTGGGTTGTTTCAGGCAGTCATTCGTTTAAGCAACCACTCAAAGAACCCCTAGTTCCAGCCACAGTACTAGGACTAGTTTTTATGTTTTATGACTGGGAGATACCACAAATCCTGACGAATGCATTAAACCTTATCGCTCAGATGGCTATTCCATTAATGCTGATAACCTTAGGAGTGGCTGTCGCAAGAATAAAGACCACTTTAGCCTTCAAGACAATTGGAATCAGTGTTTCGAAAATTATAATTGGAATATTTGCAGCTGTGGCAATAGGCCATCAATTCTCGTTACCATACGAAGCCTCTGCTGTTTTAATTATTCAAATGTCTATGCCAGTGGCTGTAACCTCGTACCTTTTAGCTGAAAAATATGGTGCAAACTCTGAGGCGGTTGCTGGCCTAGTGGTAATTTCTACTTTGCTAACAGTTTTTGTTACCCCGGTGCTTTTGTCATTTTTATTAATTTGAGTTTAACTAGCCAAAAAACCCAAGAAAACCAAAAAAGAGATGAAGCACAAGGCAAAGGGCCAAATAACTCTATTAGCTTTGTCAGAGCGGCCTGCTGCTGAAAAAACAATGAATGCTGCAAGAATGCATATGATGCCTATTAACGGTAAGATCATTATATTTCTTTCTAATAAATCCGCTTATTTATATTTAACAAAAAAACGTAGCTTTTGTTCTAATAAATTCAAAGACTGGACTGAATATCTTCCAACGCGCCTAAAAGAGAACTTTTATCATTGTCTCTTTGGAAAAGCTGAGTAGACACAAACTTCTCATTCTCCATTCCACTATCTGTTTGAGCAACTTTTAAGATTTTCTTTGCATCGTCAAACTTTCCTATCTTTTGCAACGATGCTGCCGTGTAGAAAAGACTAGTTCTTGTTTCTATTTGCATTTTTTTAAAGCTGGTTACTGCACTTTCAAAATCATTTGAAACGAAATGGCAAAGGCCCTCTGTCTCAAGCACTAAATCCGAACAAAAAGGGTCAATTCTCATAGCCCTTTTAATCTGCTCCATAGCTTTTTCGGGTTCTCCCAAAAAACACAGCAAAACAGCATAACGTGCAATATGAAAAGTGTCGCTGGGACATATCTCGATAGCTTTTTCATGATGAAATATTGCTTTCTCAAAATCACCCTCAAACAAAAGTTTAATAGCACCTAGTATTCTGTGCGCCTCCGGATCATTTGGGTCTAGATCAATTGCTTTGTTTACTGAAGAAAATGCATCATTCATCCAATCATCTGGCATATCATTTGGAAACCACTCTGAATTATTTGCAAGAGAACATGTTTTCCAAGCATGAGCTCTAGCATAATTTGGATCTACTTCAGTCGCTTTGGTAAAAAGGCTAAGGGCTTTTTTATTGTTCTCAGCACTTACTGAACTTCGTCGGTGGTATTCTAATCCTTGCAAAACCAAATCATAGGCTTCCATTTTTTCAGGTTTTTTACTCGCTAATTTTTTGACCTGGTCTCGCTCTACATTTCCGACAATGGCCGATACTATGGTTTCAACCAATTCATCCTGAATATCAAAAATATCATCCAATGTAGTATCAAAATTATGCGACCAAAGCGTGGCACCATCTTCTGCTGACAAAAGAGACGCCGAAATTCGCATTTTCTTCCCCATCTTCCTTACTTTTCCGTCTAAGATGTAGCGCACTCCTAGCTCCTGCCCGATCGAAGTTGGGGATTTATCTTTACCAGAGTAAGCAAAGGTTGCATTACTCGCGATTACTGTAAGTTTCTTAAATCTAGAAAATGCTGATATTAGATCTTCCGAAAAGCCCTCACAAAAATATTCCTGGTCTTCATCACTACTAAGGTTTTTAAAAAGCATCACAGCCAGCGACCCTGGTTCTGCAGCATTTATTTTTACCTGGGGAACAGCATCGTCACTTCTTAAACCTCTAGTCGCTCCCTTACATTTTAACACATTGTAAGCTCTAATAGGTCGACCAATATTTTTAAGTTCTAGTTCTCCTGCATCCTCATAAGAAACTTTAACTTTTAAATTTACCAAATCGTAAATGTTATCTGAAATACAAATGCCGTCAGAGATTGCTTGCGCTTCCAAACGCGCTGCAATATTTACCGCATCTCCGAAAAGGTTGTCATTAGACACCATTACGTCACCAATATTGATCCCTACCCGGTATCGCATTTGATCCTTCTCATCACCTTCTGCATTAGTCGCCAACGATTTGTTCTGTATTTGAACGCCACACTCCACAGCTTTTACTGGGCTTGGAAATTCAGCTAAAACACTGTCCCCGGCAGTATTGAATATACTTCCTCCATGATCAGCAATACAGGCATCAATAAACTCTCGTCTACTATTTAGAACCTTCAGCGTTTGATCTTCGTCCGTTGCCATCATTTTACTAAAGCCAACAACATCTAAAGCTAGTATCGTACAAAGTTTTCGTTCCATCGTAATATCCTATAGTAATGAAAAAAGTTAATTACAGGTTAATTTGCTTGAACAGTAGATTGCAATACAAACAGAGAATATTTACCTCGTTTTGTGAATTAATTTATATTTATAGTTTTCATGTATGAAAGCTAATTAAATTAAACTAAAAAAACAGGCATGCGATTGACCATTTCACAGAAAATATAATATTATGCACTATATGGAAGTTGAAAAATCAATAGTAGTCTATCTGATCTGTATTTACGGCAGTTCTCTATGAGGCTCATTACACATGGCTGCCGCGGGTCTATTCCAACCCCGTCTAAGAAAATGCAAAAATATGGTGGGAATACTACTTGCTTCGAATTACAATTCGATAAATTTCAAATTTTTTTTGATACTGGCTCCGGATTTCAGAACGCAAGCTTAGAGAGTAATAAAGAAATATTGATTTTTTTCAGTCACTTTCATCATGATCACATACAAGGGTTGGCGTTTAATAAGTATCTATTAGCTTCCGAAACCAAGACTTGTATTTCTAGCGCGCTGGCAAACTCAGAAAATTTGAATAAAATTTTGAGATACTACTTTTCAGGAGATTATTTCCCACTAGACCTATTCGAAAATTTAGGAAATGTAACCTTTTCAGACTTTACTGTAACGCAGAAGAGCCTGAGAGACCATTTCAGAATTGAAGCGATCAAATTAGCTCATCCTGGTGGAAGTTTTGGTTATAGCGTCATGACAGATAATAAGAAATTTGTATTTCTTTGTGATAACGAATTTACAACTTCCCAATCTGAGGAGTTAAAAAAGTTTGTAGAAAAAGCGGATGTAGTTATTTGGGATGGAATGTTTACCAAAGAAGAATTACAGACAAAGGCTGGTTGGGGCCATTCATCTATTGAGCAGGGCATAGATTTTTTTTCAACTGTAAATTGTGGGCAAATTATAATCTCTCATCATGCACCTTACAGGACAGATGCTGAATTAGATAAAATTAATCAAAGTTTGCCTTATGGTTTTCAGTTGGCAAAAGACGGACATGTTCTGGGGTTGTAAATGCAAAAGATTGAAATGAAGCCCGGTAAGACGATATTCAAGGCTGGTGAGTCAGCGGATGGCCTCTATATCGTGGGATCAGGAAGCATTGGAATTTTTTTCCCAACAAATAAGGAAATGACCGAGCCAGATATTATTTTGAAGCCAAATGCGATACTTGGGGAGATGGGAGTTATTGATACTGCCCCAAGAATGGCTACTGCCAAAGCGTTAACTGACAGTGTTGTAATCTTTGTATCACAAAAAGAATTTGAAAAGAAACTTGATGATAGTGATATGATCGTAAGGGGAGTAATGGCAATTTTGTCAGACAGACTACGAGATTTACAAAAGCGCCGTTAGTTATTAACAAATTTAAAATTTATGGACTTGCATGGCATACACTCTAATTTGGTTAGGGATTATGTTAAAAGGGATTTTTTTGACCAAATATTATAATATATTCACTTGGCTTATACTTTACGCGTGCACATTTGTAGCCGCCAGTGGTGCCGTATGGTTCGTTGGTGACCTGAATGCAAACGGTTGGGTAATGCCAAATATTGCTCCCCCTGCCTGGCTCTTCCCACCTGTCTGGACGATATTGTATATATTTATTGCAACCAGCGCTTACAGAATTATTGTGTCTGAAGCACATTATTTGAAGGGTATTACTTACGCACTTTGGACTTTACAATTGTGTCTTAATACTTTGTGGACACCAGTATTCTTTGGAGCCTATGATCTGACTGGAGCAATGGTAATTATAACATTTTTATGGATTACAATACTTTGTTACTCAGTTATCGCTTTCAAAATAGACAGGATAGCTACATATCTCTTCATTCCATATTTGGCATGGGTATCATTCGCGGCAATTTTAAATTTTGAATACCTACGAATAAATTAGTCAGATTTGTAAGGAACGGTAAGCAATCCGTCTTTTTTCCACCCAACTATCCCAGTCGATAGGTGCAAAACTTTTCTTAAACCAACCTGATTTACCAGAGCATTTCCTAAAGTACCTGTCCTATTGCCAGTTCTGCAATAGAGGTACACAGGCGTATCTTCGTCATCAATCAACGGGAAAAATTTCTTCTGAAAGTCAGGATGTAAGGCACCACTTTTCGTAAAAGCAGTGATTGTTTCTGCGCCCTGTATGATACCCGTTTCGACCCACTCCTCTGATCGCCTTATGTCTATTATTAAATGCCCCTTTTTTTGAGCTTCTTGAAACTCTATAACCGACGCTTGCTCTAATTTTGGTGGATTATCTAAAGCAAGTAATTCTACCTCAAAAATTAACTTTGCATTTGGCGGAATAGTCCGACCAGCACCGCTCTCTCCGTAGCCCAACTCCGGGGGTATGTTTAATATCCGGGTTTCGCCGATTTGCATACCCAGAACACCCTGCTCCCAGCCTTGAATAACTTGGCCAGCGCCTAAAGTGAATGAAAAGGGCTCTCCCCTCTCGCGTGAACTGTCAAAAACCGAACCGTCTTCTAATTTTCCAACGTAATGTAATGTCGCTCTTTGCCCTAGCGCTGCGCTTGAACCGGAACCTGCTGCAGTAATTTCAAAAGTCAATCCTGGGGCGGTATCAGCAGCCGCAGAAGACAGAAAACCGAAAACACCAATCAAAAAAACAACTATATTAATTTTCTTCATAATTTCGTACTTTCCAAACTGTTCATTTTTTTTCTGTAATTTTAAATTCGCCCAATGCTAAATAGGTTAGCGAACCGGCGGAAAATCCTCACGACCCAAGAAAGTCAACGGCGCAACAATCTTAACACTGCGCCAAATTAATTTGTTATTTGTAGCATAAAAAATTTTAAAGGCTAATTTTTCATTGCCAACTCTATAGCTTCGGCAAGAAGCTTTTCTTCCTTGCACGGAAGCCAGCAGATATTTTTGATCTTCTCCAAATTATCTTCAGCATCAGAAAACTGCCCTAGCTGTAGGAATAACTCACCTTGATATTCAAGTGCTCGAACATGCTTTGGGTCAAGTGATAGAGCCTTTTCATAAAAAGTTGCGGCAGACACGTAATCCCCACTTTTACGCGCTGTGAAGCCCAAAAGGTTAAATTTGTCAGCTTGTTTAGAGGGAACTTCAAGAAGCTGCAACGCACTGTGAGCTTCAGAAAATTTCTTAAGGTCAATAAGCTGGTAAACCGCTGAGAATGGATCTTTATTACTCGAAGTCTCAGCAGAGGAAGTGTCACTACTGTAGCTCCCAGCTGAAAAAAGAGGCTGTGCAGTTAAAATAGCCAAAGCTAGAACAGGCAGTAATTTTTTCATCTCTCGTCTCCTTTGATACCCAAAGATAGTACAAATGCCCAATCCTTCAAATTTATCTGCTAAAAAATAAATCAACTGTCGCTTTCTTTTTTTATTTTATTATCATTTGAAAGATAGTATCCGTGTGAAGGTACCGTCAGAAAAATAAAACAATGGTATCGGCACATAGATTTTGAATATTGATAATCCCATTACTCGGTTAGATAAGCGTGATGAAGAACAAACCTAACATATTGTTCATAATGGCTGATGATCACGCTGCTAAAGCCATAAGTAGCTACGGTGGTGGAATAAATAATACCCCAAATATTGATAGAATTGCCAATGAGGGAGTAAAATTTGACCACTGTTATGTAACAAATTCCATTTGCACGCCAAGCCGTGCAGCTATTTTAACTGGTACATACAATCACGTAAATTGTGTGAAAACTCTTGATACCCATATGGATAATGAATTACCGAATGTTGCAAAACATCTAAAAACCGGTGGATATCAGACTGCGATTGTCGGGAAATGGCATCTTGGTGAAGGTAAATCGCACGAACCAAAAGGATTTGATTTCTGGTCAGTTTTACCAGGTCAGGGCGAATATTTTGATCCATTTATGATCGAGATGGGCAAAGAAAAAGAAGAATTCGGTTATGTTACGGATATTATTACTTCTAAATGCCTAAAATGGCTAAATTCTAGAGATAAGGACAAACCATTTTTTTTAATGTGCCATCATAAAGCACCACACAGAGAATGGGAGCCACACCCTAAAAATCGAAGTTTATTTAGTGATGATGTTAAGGTACCAGAGACCTTTGATGACGATTATAAAAACCGCGCAAAAGCCGCTGCAGAAGCAAAAATGCGTATAAAGGATGATATGAAATACGCTGATTTAGGGCTCGTTCAACCAGAGGGTGGTTCTGAGATTGGAGAACGGGTTAGACCTGAAATGTCTCATCGGAAAATACCTAATCCTGATGATGTTTCAGACTTACGATTAATAGATAAGGACAGTGGAGAAGTCTTTACTTTTAAAACTAAAGAAGAACTTGGCCAGTTTAAATATCAGAGATACATAAAGCGATATTTACGAACCATAGAGTCGATAGATGAAAGTGTTGGTACATTATTAGACTATCTGGATGCTAACCAATTAACGGAAAACACACTTGTTATTTATACGTCTGATCAGGGCTTCTTCCTTGGTGAGCATGGGTGGTTTGATAAAAGGTTCATGTATGAGGAATCTTTACAGATGCCTTTCGTTGCGCGTTTTCCAAAGGAAGTTTCCAGTGGTCAAACTTGTAAGAACTTAGCCTGTAATGTAGATTTTGCTCCTACTTTTCTTGATATCGCCGAACTTAGAATACCCACATACATGCAAGGCAGAAGTTTATTACCACTAATGAAAGGAAGAACTCCAAGAAATTGGCAGACGGTAGCATATCACAGATATTGGATGCATCGGGATCCGGACCATAATGCATACTCACATTATGGCATCAGAGATCAAAGGTACAAATTGATCTACTGGTATAATGAAGGCTATAATTTACCAGGAACAAACCATGGTGGAGAAGATAGAGAGTGGGAATTATTTGACTGCGAAGCAGATCCGTTAGAATTGTTTAATGTCTACTCAGACCCAAAATATAGCGGCGTGCTTAAGGAAATGATGGCAGCACTTGAGCAGAAAATGGCTGAGATAGGCGATGAACCAGAGCATTAGTTAGAATTGGAACTGAGAGAAACGTTTTCTCTAACCATTTAAATACTGGAAGTAGGTAAACTTTTGGAACAAAGAACAGGGTTTTTGCTAATTGCGGATATCAGTAGATTCACTAATTTATCAAAATCCATGAAATAAAAAAGAAACCTATTGTTGTTTCAATAGTAGCTAATTATTGAGAAAGCCATGCAGAGGTTTTGATTAAGGATCTAATCGAAGTAATTATTGCAGCATTAGTGTCTCGCATAAAACTAAATAAGATAGAGGTTAATTCACCCAATTCTTTTTTAACAGTAACAAAATTCTGCAAAACCACGTTTAGCTTTTAGTTAGGCCTTAACTCGATATTCTGATGCGTTCTCTAAATGCGATCAGCACCCCCGCACTGATAATCATCGATACGCCAATTAATCCCTGGCTATTGGGAACAGATTGCCAAACTATATAATCAATTAGTATAGCAAAGATTAAATAGGAATATTCAAAAAGAGCAACAAAACTACTTTCGGCTAATTGGTAAGCTCGGATTGACGCAGTCATTGCTAGAATATGCGTGAGTGAAGTAATTCCAATCATTATTATTATAGTTGAAGATAGTTCTACCCAACCTAAAAAAACGAATGGGTTTGCTGCTCTCACTTCAGTTGTGAATGGCAAAATAGGAACAAAAGTCACCATAAATGCACCAATTAATGCGTAAAATACATTGTGGGTAATTGTCAGCGATAATGGAGGATGATCTGCGCAGAATCCTCGAGTTATTACAACACCAAGTGCGTAACATGCGCCTGCCAGTACAGGAAGAAACAAAATAACTTGCATATTGGAAGTGCCTGGCTGGATGATATAGAGAACCCCAAAAAAACCGAGAAATATAGATAATATTCTCCATATGCCAATTTTTTCCTTTAGTATTAAAGCCGCGAAAAAACAGGTGAATATAGGAGCAGTGAAAAAACATGAGGCGGCTTGCGCAAGAGCAGTAAAAGGAAGTGAAGCATAAAAAAAAGAATAAGCACAACTCATTAGAAATGCCCTGATGATAGGCCACTTCCAGCCTTTAGATTGTATACTATCTGGTCGCTGTTTCAGCCTTGCCCATGTTATCAGAATTAAAACGACCAATATTGCTCTTAAAAACATTAATTGCCATAAGGAACCAGTTTCACTTAATAGCTTCACAACCATATCTTGAATTGCAAAACCAAGCGTGGAAAGTACTACCAAACCAACCGCTAACTTTTTGGCTTCCATCTTAAATCTCACTAACTTAAATTTATCAGTCTTATTTAAATATGCCCAAATTTTAATATGTGCTACACCGAATGCGACATGAAGCCCAGTTACGCAAATAAGTAAGAAAGAGATTTATCTGGTATTATAACTACAAACTATCTTTGGAGTTATTTTTCAAATGACTATACAGGTGTTATCAAAATCAAGTGGATCAAGTGCTGATATAAAATTAGCCCGTATCGCACAAATTTACCGTGAGCTTGGAGAGCAAAATTTGCCTAAAGGATATTGGATCGTGCACGTCAAAGTGACAAACGAAGAAGGATATGACGAGTATAAGAAAGCTAGTGCTGCCCCACTAGCAAAATTTGGTGGGAAATTTTTAGTAAGGGGTGGTTCACAGGAAGTACCTGAAGGTCCTGTCAGAGCACGAACTGTTGTCATAGAATTCCCCAACTTTACC
>MDSW01063607.1_pt1 | contig 12580 bp, 13 predicted proteins | sample 811171 | NCBI WGS metagenome assembly MDSW01 (sample SAMN05326641, study PRJNA326480) | marine metagenome | isolation source: seawater | place: Atlantic Ocean: North West | collected 2012
CCGATCAGATCGGAACTCATCGGTTGGATTGCTTCGGGCTTGCCTCACCTCCATGACGACGAATGAAGTCTTGGTGCTGCTTCCCATGAAGGACTCATAAAGTTCCGGCATGGGAAGCCGCATCACGCAGGACGAATTTCTGAGGCGTGCACAGCAACGTTTCGGGGACCAGTTCGACTACTCCAAGATTCGCTGGCGCAGTTACAAGAGCCCGGTGAAGATTCGTTGTAAGGATCATCCGGTTCAAGACATCACCATCACGCCCGAAAAACACCTCCAGACCCTTGGCGGGTGCCGTCATTGTTTGCGAGAGCGTCGTGTGGCCTCCCTTGAGCGAGAACTCAACCGAAAAGCAGCAGATCGGCCGACTGTGTTGAAGACCGAGACCAGCCCTGTGGTTCAACCGCTGTCTTCTCCCGCCCACTGAACTCGGGTCCCGCGCCCTTCACGGGGCATGTCATCCGCTCAGGCTGACGCGTTGGTAGCAAAACCAGAGCCATTGCTGGAAGAGCAGATTGCGGTGGGATCGCCAGAGCGTCTGAGGTTGATCCGGATCGAAGTTTTCTGGTGGCGGCACATCACCCCGGGCTCGGTCCCGCTCCATCTCAGCGCGCAGGCGCCCCACGTTGTACTCGGGGTGTCCGAGATGCATCAGCTGCCGCTGGTCCGGGGTTTCAAAGATTGTGTAGCCAACTTGCTCACCGTGGGCGAGCAGGCGCAGGCGCCCCTGGCGCTGGGCTGATTCCATCGCGGCGTCGTCCAGGCCGGCATGGCGACTCTGAGGACAGACAAAGCGATCGTCCTGGGTTCCCATCAGTGGATGCCCGGGGACCAGGCTGCGCATCGGGTAGATGCCGAACAGCTTGCGGTCGAAGGGAATCTTGTCCACACCAGCCAGATAGGCCAGGGCAAAACCCGCCCAGCACAGGCCAAGCGTGCTGGGACAGATGCGACGCGCCTCGTTGATCAACTCCACCAGCTCTGGCCAGTAACGCACCTGTTCGAACGGCAGATGTTCGACGGGAGCTCCAGTGATGATCAATCCATCCAGGGGACCACGGGAGATCGCCTCCTCCCAACTGATGTACAGCTGTTTGAGGTGCTCCTGATCCCAGCTCTTGTAGGCGTGGGAGCTGAGTCGGATCCAGATCGGCTCAATCTGCAGCACAGATAAGCCGAGGGGATGCAGCAGGTTGAATTCGTACTGCTTGCCCAGCGGCATGATGTTGAGAATGGCGATCCGCAAGGCACGGATGTCCTGCCGTTCCGCCTGTTCGGGCTCGATCCAGGAGATCCGGTTGCGTTCGACCGCCTGGATTTTGTGGTAGTTGCGTGGAAGGATCAGCGCCATGACGGCTGCTCCGGCATTCAGGTCAGGACGGCGAGGGCTTGCTCGAAATCAGCTTTGATGTCGTCGATGTGTTCCAGTCCCACCGACACTCGCACCATCGTTGGTGTGACGCCAGCGGAGGCCTGCTCCGCTTCGCTGAGCTGCTGGTGCGTGGTTGAAGCGGGATGAATCACGAGCGTTTTGGCATCGCCCACATTGGCCAGATGGCTCGCCAGCTTGAGGCTGTCGATGAACTGCACGGCATCGTCATAGCCACCTTTGAGCGAGAACATCAGCATGCAGCCCATGCCGCGGCCGGTCAGGTATTCCTTGGCGCGGGCGTGATACGGGTCATCGCTGAGGCCGGGATAGCTCACGTGCGCGACCTTGACGTTCTGCTTCAGCCAAGTTGCCAGGGCCATGGCGTTCTCGGCGTGACGTTCCACCCGCAGACTCAGGGTTTCGAGGCCCTGCAGCAGCAGGAAACTGTTGAAGGGACTCAGGGCTGGCCCCCAGTCCCGCAGGCTCTCAACACGCGCACGCAGTGCAAAGGCAACATTGCGGTTGTCTGGAACTCCCAGCATGTTGCAGATATCGCTGCCGAAACCGAAGGCATCCCAGTGCACCAGCCCGTGATAAGCCGGGCTGGGCTGACTCATCAAGGGAAATTTGCCATTGCCCCAGTCGAAGGTGCCGGCGTCAACGATCACACCGCCCAGGCTGGTGCCATGGCCACCGATCCACTTGGTGGCGCTCTCCACCACCACATCCGCACCATGCTCAATCGGCCGTAGCAATGCACCGCAGGCGCCGAGGGTGTTGTCCACGATCAGAGGGATGCCGCGCTGCTTCGCCAGAGCAGACAACCCCTTGAAATCCGGAATGTTGAAGCGCGGATTGCCCATCGCCTCGACGTAGATGGCCTTGGTGTTGTCGTCGATCTGCTCTGCGAAACTGGGCACGTCATCGCCATTGGCGAAGCGAACGTCGATGCCTAGGCGTGGAAACTGCACCTTGAACTGGTTGTAGGTGCCGCCATACAGATATGACGTGGAGACGAAGTTGTCTCCCGCTTGCATGCAGTTGGTGATCGCCAGAAACTGAGCCGACTGGCCGGAGGCGGTTGCCACAGCCGCCATCCCGCCCTCCAGTGCCGCCACCCGTTTCTCGAAGACATCCGTGGTCGGGTTCATCAAACGGGTGTAGATGTTCCCGAATTCCTTGAGGCCGAACAAATTGGCGCCGTGTTCAGCGTTGTTGAACACGTACGAACTGGTCTGATAGATCGGCACCGCCCTGGAGTTGGTGACGGGATCCGGTGACTGACCGGCGTGCAGTTGAAGGGTCTCGAAGTGTTGTGACATCAGGACTGACGCAATGGCCATGCCTCTGTTCTAGTCGTCGGAGAGCTCAGGTTTCTCTGTTTCCGCCAGGGAGGGGAACGTGCTGCGGATCACGCTCTGGATCTCGTTCAGCGCTTCGGTGCGGAATCCATCCACAGCGTCTGCGCTGAGCAGCGGATAGGTGTGGTCACTGCCGTCGTCGTCGCGGAGATGTCGCCAGCGACTCGACTCCTTCTCCTTCAACGCATTGAGTGCGGCCTGAAAGTCGTAGGAGCGGGTGGTGCCAAGAGCTGCAGCCTGGCCTGCGAGCGTTTCCCGCACCGGTCCGAGCGCTTTGGCCTTGAGGGTGTCTGGCAGGCCCAGCACCGGTTGATAGTGATCCAACAATTGCAGTTCCACATCCAAGAGGATGGGCCAGGCTCCTCGCTCACCGTCGGCTGTTTCCATGGCTTGTTCCGCCTCCTGCATGGCATCCAGGTGGAAGCGCAACCAGCGGTAGTAGGTCTTCTCCTTGATCGGTTTCTTCGCTGCCGCCCGGCCTGTGAGGATCGCCGGAAGCGCATTTTCCGCTTTTCGCAGAAACAGGCGGTCTTCCCGCTCCAGATTCATCGCACCCCATCTCTGGCGGTACTCCCACAGCTCGACGTAGCGGCTGACGTCTTGAGGGGACCAGCCGAGGGCTTTGAGCTCATCGCCACGATGGGAGGTTTCCTTGGGCACGCGCTGCGTTGGATACGTTTTTCCGCAGCGTAGGGGGCAGCCTTCGTCGGGGCCTTAATTGGGCGACACGCTGGCTGGGTGTTTGCGGATGTAGTCCGTGACAGCGATGCGTTGCGGCTGGTTGTACCCGACAGGCAGCCAGAGGTCCCCGGTTTCGGCGTTGAAGTGAATTTCCCAGTGGTAGAGCCCGCGATAGGCCATCGGGTCCTCTTTGATCAGGGAGGCATAGAGCATCACGGCCTTCCCGTAGTAGTCACTGTTGTTGTAACCCCAGAGCCCGCGGCGGATGTCCTGAAGACCTCCTCTCCGCACCAGATAGCGAGCAGCGGCTTGAATCGCGTCGTGGGGATCGCGGATGTTCCCCTTGCCGATGCCCGGCTCGCTCCAGGTGGTCGGCAGAAACTGCATGGGTCCCTGGGCATTGGCCACGGAGACGCCGTCGATGCGTCCCATCCCTGTTTCCACGAGATTGACGGCGGCGAGCACCTCCCAGGCGATGCCGGTGGCCGCTTCAGCTTTTTTGTAGTACGAAATGAGCCTGTCCGCAGGCTCTGGCTGGATGATCCGCCAGGCGGGCAGCACTGACGGTCCGCGTCCGCGACTCATGCGCAGGAATTCACGGCGGGCGGCCAGATGACGTTCAGCGATTCCTCGCCAACGCTGAGGCAGAGCCGCGAGCACCGGTTCAGATCTCGATCTGTCGGCGGACAGCACGCGGTAGATGACCTGCTGTTGGTGACCCAGATCGGGCAGGTCCTTCTCAGCGGTGGCGGGATCGCGCAGGGCGGTTTCGACCTTGGCCAGCAGCATTGCTGTGGCTTGGGGGTCCTCCGGCACCCGCGGATAGCGGCGTCCGTTGGGGGCTGCAGGCTGTCCGGGCCGGAAGGGAAGCGCCACAGCCGAAGGCATGGCGGGGGCAGCCTCGACCGACCGGCTCGATGGTGAACTCTGGCGTTGACTGAACGATGTGCCGAGTGCAAGCCCGAGGCCTGTGATGACGGCTGGAATCAGCAGGAGAGGCCGAGTCCGCATGGCACCGATCGAGAGCGACCTGAACCTAGAGCGACTTCAGATCTTGAGAAAGGTGCTTGGGCAGTGGAAATCGGGCTCGTTTTCCGCGTGTCGCAGCGCCCAGTGGCTCATGCCGAGCTGTTTGTGCTCGAGAACCATCGTGAGCCCAACATCCGGACATTGCCATGGCGATCCCCAGGGAGAGATCGGCAGGCGAGCGTCGAGCCGAAGATGGTGATGGCAGCGGCGCAGACGGATCTCGGGGGGGTGGACAAGAGCCTGATCCGTCCTGCCGACGCGATATCCCTCGAAGTGATAAACAGCCCAGTCGCCGTTGGTTGAGAGATTGATCTCGGTGTAACCCGGCTGATCTGGAAAGGCCAGAAACGCTTCACAGCAGGTGGTGGTCCAGAGGTCGTTCTTTCGCTGCCCAGCGGATTGGTGTCCGTCCATTAATCCGTCCGGCACGACCAGATCGGTGATGCCGGATGACCCTTGCATCAGGACTCCGTAGCTGAGCTCAAGCCAGCCGTCGATTCTCCAGATCAATTCAGCGGACAGCTGAATCGCCCCGGAGCAGTTGGCTTCAAAAGGGACGAGGCGTGAAGCCTGACGCAGCATCACGGCGGGGCGTGCCATGCCTAGCCGCCCTTGCTTGAAGCTTGTGTCAGCGAATGAACCAGAGTGCGGATGGCGGGCATCTGGGCTTCGATGCTTTCCGTGAGGCGGAACTGAACAGCAGCGCGACGCAGGTTGTGTCCCGGTTGCTCACAGCGGAAATAGACATCACCTTCGAGGTGATCGGTGAGAAACCGCAATCCCAGTTCGAAGGGGATGAGGCGAATGCAATCCGGGAGGTAGTGAAGATCCCAATCACTGAGAAAACAGCGGGCAACGGAGAGGTATCCCGACAGGATCGACTCGCAGAGATTGAGATCGAACTTGGCATCCGAGGGATCCAATGCCTCCTCACCGGCGCGATTGCAACACGAACGCAGGCAGTCCCCGATGTCGTAATGAACAAGCCCCGGCTTGACGGTATCGAGGTCGATCAGTCCAACGGCATGACCGGTGGCATCATCGATCATCACATTGTTGATTTTGGGGTCACCGTGAATCGGACGGTGACTTAGCTCATGGCGCTCCAGAGCTGCCTCGAGAACGTCAACTCCGGATCGACGTGCATCCACAAACTCGCAGGTTTCACGAAGCAGTTGGTCGTGAGGGACCGTCGAATGCTTCACGACGGAGTCGTATCGCGCCAGATACGACGGCGTGACGTGAAAATTCTCCAACGTGTCGGCGAGCTGATCAGCCGGCAGGTCGCTGATCAGCGTGTGAAACATGCCAAGGCCGTAGCCGATTTCTCTGGCGTGGTCGCCATCACGGATCACATCGGCTGTCGTTGCAGCGCCGATGTAGGAAATCGAACGCCAGAACTGACCTTCGTGCTCGATCCAATGGGAATCCTGTCGACAGGGCACAACCTTGGGAATCTCCCAACGGCGACCCTTCAGTTCTGGTGGTGGGGCAGCCATGCGTTGCTGCATGTGGTTCCCCAACGCCACCAGATTCCTCATGACCAGATCCGGGCGCTCGAACACGGACGTGTTGAGTCGTTGCATCACGAAGGCACCGTCGCGATCGCCTTGAATTAAGCCTGAGTGGGTGACGAGAAAAGTGTCGTTGACATTGCCTGAACCAAGGGTTCGAATTGCTTTGATGCGTTCACGGGGGTGAAAGCGATCAGCGATAGCTTCCAGGGCCTCGGACACGAACACATATAGAAGTCACCTTGAAAGCCTGACGCCATCACCGATCAACGCTAGAGCTGGGTGTGCAGAAAAACAGCCGACTGCCTTGTGGCAACGGTTGTGGCAACTGTTTCACTGCAAGCACGGCCGTGAATTGTGCTGATTGTTGTGCCCTTGATTGCGAACTGCTGAGGTCATTCGGCTCAAATACCGTTGTCAGCCGGTCTTGGCTCAGGAAAACCCTGCGGCTGTCCAAGAGGCAATCAACAACGTTTTTGTTCTGACCTTCTTGCTCTGAGGTTGGGTGAGCCTTGTTGTGAACAGGTCAGGCGGCGGGTTCGTGCTCTTCGAACTCCTCTTTAATGGCCTCTGCTTCCATGAAATTGCCCTTGTCAATGAGATAACGCAATCTTCGGTCCAAGTAGCTGTCAACCAGTTTGCGTTGAAGTTTTGATGGCATGTTCCATCGGCTGCCATCTGGGAAGGTGTGATCCATGACATTTATTGTGTTGTAATAAGCGTACGTCTTGGATGTTTCTCTTGAAGTATTGAACTATTCTTTTCTGTAATTGATAAAAGCGATACCAGAATTTTTGGACGTTGGATCGATGCAGGCCAGATTTTTATGTTGATGTTGATGTCGTGCTCAGTTGCGTCTCAATCACATTCATCAGTTGAAGGTAGGCGGGAACGCCTGCAGCGCTCGCTTCTTCAAGATCAACATCGCAGCGCATGGCGCGGCGCGCGTTGTCCGCAATCACTGCATTCACCACCAGTTCCAGCGCCTCGGGCACTTCCAGGTTCTGGAGTGCCTCCGCATAACGACGGCTGTGGGTTGGACGCACGGATTCCTGGCAGAAATTCGAGAGTTCTCGGCTCTCTGTCATCACCTTGAAGGCGGTTTCCTTTTCCGCAGTTCGTCCATAAATCGCCATGTACAGCAGATTCACCATCGAACAGTCGTGCACAGGAATCGCATAGCGGCGCGCGATCTGCGGCCAGAAACGCAACGCTTTCAGACCTTCCAATGCCCCCCGTTTCAGTCCCGAGGACTCGCACCAGGCTTCAAGTTCCTCCATGGAGTTCGGGCAGCGCCCGAGCTCCTGCATCGATCGGGCCATCGCCTGGCCCGCTTGAAAGTTGCGGGTGGGTTTGCCGGACACCGGCAGCATCATGCTGCCGCGAACGTCAGCGACCATGGCCGTGAGCTGGATAAAGGTGTGATCGCGGACCTTTTCGAAATCTCCGTCTCGGACCAGGGTCGCTTCGATCCGGGGGACGGCATAACCGAGTTCGGTTAACGGGATGGGCTGGCGGTGATAAAGCTTCTGGCGATCACTGCGAGCCATGGATACGGTTGCAGCCTGGTCCAGGCATTGATCGAGGAGCAGCGTCAGCAGGGTCGGCAGAACTCCAGGATTGTCCTGGTGATATTCGTAGCCGAACCCGGCAAACACCGAGGCCATGTTTTTGGCGGCTTTGATGTATTGCCCTTCAACGTTGTGCACTCCCGGAGAGACCTGAATGTTGGGGGACAGGCGATCCAGAAGCTGAGCACCGAGCATCGCTGTGAGCGCGTTCGGGTGGCAGAAGTTGGCTGTGAAGCTGTCGAACGGATTGCGCAGTGCCCCGTGACGGTGGAATCCAGAGAAGAAGGCCAGATCAGGCTCTTTCTCACACAGCACATAGGCGCTGTTAGTGATCGGATCGTGGCTGAAGGACCCAGCCAGACAGGCAAAGACAACCTGATGGCGGTTCAGCTCTTCACGCAGCTGGCATGCCTCGAGTAAGTCCTCCTCGACATGGTTGCTGTTGGAACTGATCACCACGAGCTCGCACAGCTCGATCAGATCGGCAAGGGTGTAATAAACCCGCTCACCATCGACGCGCCGACTGGCCATATCGAGCACCCGTTCGACATGGCCATGGTCCATGCCGGACACGATGTCATCCGCGAAGGCGCCAAGCAGTTCGCGTCCTGGGCGCACAGCAAGAAGAAGCCTGTGCGCTTCGTTCTGCATGGCGCAGTTGTAGGCCAGCGACGCTGGATAAAGCCCCACGCTGTAGAAGCCAACCTTGCCGGACTCGACCTGCAGCACCCGCTGCCGGATCGACTCGGCATCAAGGCTTTGATCAAAAAAGGAGTTGCGCATGGCTCAACCCTACGAAGCGCATCTCTAACGAGACTGTCAAAACGCCGCTCGGATTCGATGGCCCTCACGCTTTACGGAGCACCCCAGACCAGGGTCTCCATGCCCCGCTGGTACCTGGAGGAAAAAGGGATCTCCCACGACTTGGTGTGGCTGGACATGAAAGCTCAGCAGCACCGTGAGGCGAGCTATCTGGCCATCAATCCTTTTGGCAAACTGCCTGCGCTCGTCGACAGTGGTTTCAGCACAGGGTCCGGTTCACCTCTCACCCTGTTCGAGTCCGGCGCGATCCTGCAGCACTTGGAGGACCATCACAGCGGTGAAGCGCGTTCTGCTGTTGAACGCTCGCTGACCAGCCAGTGGCTGCTGTTCGCCAATGCCACGTTGGCCATCGCCTTGTTTGTCCCCAGCAACCGCGAGCGCGAGTTTCCTCGGCTGATGCAGGAACTGAATCAGCAGCTCGTACCGGGAAGGCCGCTTGTCGGGGATCGCTGGGGTGCAGCCGATTGTGCTGTGACCGCCTATCTGGCGTACCTGCCAATTTTCTTTCCCGAGGAGGATCTCACTCCCTACCCAGCCATCCAGACCTTGATCGAGGCAACGCGACAGCGCCCCGCTTACCGCAAAGTGATGGGCATGGACTGAGTGACACGGTGTAATTCGGGTCAAAGCCTTGCCGCAATGACACGCGATCGTTCTGAGTTTCTGATGGCCTGTCGTTGGCCTGCGGCCGTCATGGTGTCCAGTGTGGTGCTGGGCGGGTCCATCGTGACGGTCGCCTGGATGGCGATCCGTTTTCTCAGTGAACCGATTCCGATCCGGATCGATGGGGGACTGGATGTGGATCGGCTGGTGATGCCCGCGACGTTGACCATCCGTGCGGATCAACCCTTGCCGGTCAAGGGAGAGGTTGGTGTGAAGGATCAGGTTCAGATCTCGGGGGAAGCACCTCTGGCGATCCGCGGTCCGATCACCGTTCGTGAAATCAAATCACCGGTGCAGGTCTCCGGCAACGTGCGGGCACAGGCCGAGGTCACCGCCATTCAGGCACCAGTGCAAGCGGAGGTAACGGTCAAAGACCCGCTCAGCATTGCGGTCAAGGATCAGTTGAATGTCGACGCCCAAGTTCAAGTCAAAGGCCCCGTCAATGTCAAAGGGGACGTTGATGCTGAAGTCAAGCCGCGACTGCTGCGTTGAACGACGAGCCGGCCCATCCACCGGCCCATCTCATTCGTCTCGCCTTGGGAAATCGTCAATGATGCCCAAAATTTTCAGGTGGCGATATGGCGACCAGCAATCAGGAGGCGGCTCCTCTACCGGTTGCTTCGTATCGCCCCAGTCGCCGGATGCATCTGTTGTTGGCATTCCGTTGGCCTGCGGCACTGATTCTTTCCAGCGTTGTTCTGGCGGCTGCCCTGCTCAAAATTCTCAGTCAGCCGATTCCGATCCGCATCGATGGCGGTGGGATCAACGTGGAACGCCTGGTGATGCCACAGACCGTCACCATTCGGGCTGATGGCCCGATCCCGGTTCAGGCTGGCGTCACGGTTGACGGAAACAGCACCCAGAAGGGTGAACAGCCCATTCGCATCACCGGTCCAGTTGTGGTGAAGGGCATTGAATCACCTGTGAAAGTCAGCGGCTCGGTTGGAGCCAACATCGATGGTCGGGTGACGGCCAATGTTGATGCCATTGACTCTGCCATTCAGTTGCAGTCTCCGGTTCAAGTGGTCAATGACCAGCCCTTGCAGGTTGAAGGAGCCGTCACCGTCGCCGAACCCGTTTCCGTTGACGGCAACGTTGAAGTGAAGGGTCGGGTTGGAATCGAAGGGAAGGTGGGCACCCGTATCGGCTTCTGACCCTCAAACCGTCATGTTGCGGGGCGCCTGACCATCCCCAATCGTCAGTCCCTTTTCCCAGCGGCCGGTCTGGCGAAGCAGGAAAGCACTGACCAGTCCGATCACCAGGCCCGTCCAGCTCATCCGCGTGACGCCCACCAGTGCTGCTGAGCTCCAAAGACCGGCCCAAAGCCAGGGGCGAACGGCACGGATCCGACGCAGCGCTGTTGAACAGCTCCTGCAATTCACCGTGTGGCTGTGGTAGCGATCCATCAAGGTGGCCGTTGGCTGACGGGGCGGTAGGACTTGGCCGTCGAACGGCTCCCCTCCGTTGTCATTCAGCCATCGATGCAAAGCGGAGACGTAAACATCCGAACCTGTGGGAAGGAAGAAGGCTCGGGATGCGGCAGCACTGCCCCCCGCTGCTTCCAGCACCCGTTCCTGCCAGTGAAGGAAGATCTGGTCGTCCTCCAGAACTTTGTGATTCCCGATGTGCTGCAACCAGCGTGGACGCAGGCCGATGAGAAGCCTTGGCGCTGCGGATTCGAACTGAAACGGAAAGCGGGCGAAGAGCCTGCATTCCCCTCGGCGGATCGGAACGGCGTAGACAACGGTGAGGATCCGCGCGAATCCCTTGGCTGTGAGGTCGTGCCACATCAGCTGGGGTGCCTGAAAGCTGGTGCTCTGGGCACCGAGCTTGCCGCGACGTGGCCCCTCCTCCCAGTAAGCCTCGAAACCCTGTGAGCTCTCCGTTGTGATCACCGCCTGAACCGGTGCTGCGTTCTCACGCTTCCCCACCGTTTTGTGATGGGTGAACGGCACATGACTGACGTCCAGGACATTCTCCAGCAGGGTCACCGCATCCATGGGCAGATCGCGGAAGGTGTCCTGAACCGTCCAGCTCTCGGGACTCTCCTCAAGCGCTGGAACAAGGGGCAATTGGCCCGGATCAGCGGCATCCGGGGCTCCCATCCACACGAACAGCAGCCCCTGCCCTGTGGCCGTTGGCAGGCTGGCGCATCGGGAGCGACGACTGTCCGGTTGGGTGTTCTCGAGGGCCTGTGGAATGCTGCGGCACTGGCCGTTGCCGTCAAAGCTCCAGCCGTGATACGGACATTCCAGCAAGCCATCGGCGTTGATTCTTCCTTCGGACAGAGGAACAAGCCGGTGGGGGCAGACATCCGGGAAAACACGCCATTGCTCCCCCGACCCGTCCCACCAGATCACCAGGTCCCGCTCCAGCAGGGTGAAACGACTGGGACGCTTCGGGTCCAGATCCTGCAGATAGCTGATCGGCCACCATTGTTCGGTCCAGGTGGGATGCATCGGACGGCGCGGGAAGACCGCCATGATCGCGAGCCGCTTGGCCTGGTGCGACAAGCATGGGATCGTGGCGCCCCGATGCCGAAGTCTCCTCGTGCAGCGTCAGACCCCCGATCAACTTCTCCAGGAGCTTGCAGGTGTTGATGACCTGTTGATCGTGCAGGACCTCGATGGGGTTTGCATGCAGCTGGTGAAGGATCCGCTCACGCGTCAGATGGATCGGTCGTATGTGGAGGCGGCGGCCCGCCTGGAAGGGCGATTTGTCGTGCTCACCAACGGGGAGCATGAAGGTCGCCGCGGGGTGAACCGGCTGGTGGAGCAATCGCTTGGTGATCCCGAGCGTCCTGGACGGGACGGCCTCTACCTGCCAGGGCTCGCCGCAGGAGGCGTGCAGCTGCAGGACCGCTACGGCCAACTGCAGCATCCGGGGGTGAGCGATGCCGAAATGGCCTTTCTCGCAGCAGCGCCGCAACGGATGGAAACGCTGCTGCTCGAGCGGTTGCCGCCTCTTTTGCCGGAGCTGGACAGGGCTGCCCTGGAGGCGTCTGCCCATGCCGCTGTGCTCGACACCCAGGTGTCACCCACCGTCAATCTGAATGGCGTCTTCGCTGCCGTCGCTGGTGATGTGGCGCGTCAGCGGGCCCTGCAGGCGATGCTGCTGGAATTGATGGGCCAGCTTCTTGCTGAAGCGGAAGCGGAAGGGTTGAAGGGCTCGTTCTTTCTCCATGTCGCTCCCAACCTGGGCCGTGATGCGCATGGGCAGGAACGGGTGAAACCCTCTGTCCCGGGAGATGTGGGCAGCACGGACGTCCAGTTCATGCTCACCGGTTCGCTCAAGGAGGCTGGGTTGCTGGTGCTGCTCAATCAGCACATCGCCCGTCGTTGGGGGGAGGCGCCCTTGGGTGAGGGGTTCAATGTGCGGACGGCACCGCATGACCATGACGCTCTGCTGAAACTGGCCATGACGCGCATCGCACCGGATCGGATGCCGCTGCTGGTGGGTGTCGGCGACACCGTGACCTCCACGCGTTCAGAGGATGGTTCGGAGTGGCTTCGGGGCGGAAGTGACCGCGGTTTTCTCACCCTGCTGCAGGACCTGGGAGCATGGAGC
>MDSW01197032.1_pt1 | contig 12579 bp, 14 predicted proteins | sample 811171 | NCBI WGS metagenome assembly MDSW01 (sample SAMN05326641, study PRJNA326480) | marine metagenome | isolation source: seawater | place: Atlantic Ocean: North West | collected 2012
AAAATTCAAAAAAAATAATAACAATTGGTAAAAAAGTTAAGATTAATTTTGTTAAAGATAGACCAGGTCATGATATCAGATATGCACTTAATAGTAATAAGATTAAAAAAAAATTGAAATGGTATCCAAAAACAAAATTTTCAGAAGGAATAAAACTGACACTTAATTGGTATTTCAAAAATAAATCATATTATAAATCTCTTTCAAAAAAAGATATTTTAAATAGATTGGGGAATAATGATTAAAAAAGGAATTATTTTAGCTGGTGGTAAAGGAACAAGGATGAGTCCCCTAACAAAAGCAGTTAATAAACAGCTGTTGCCTATTTACGATAAGCCTTTAATTTTTTATCCATTATCAATTTTAATGTTATCAAAAATAAAGGATATACTTATCATTGTTAATAAGGGTCAACTGAACCAATATAAGAAAATTTTACCTGATGGTAATAATCTTGGCATTAAAATTAGCTACCTAGAACAGTCTAAGCCAAGAGGTTTGCCTGATGCTTTTGTGATTGGAGAAAAATTTATTGGAAAAGAAAACGTTGCAATGATACTTGGAGATAATTTTTTTTACGGCCAAAATTTATCAAAACTACTACTATCGAGTACTAAGTTAAAAAATGGCGCAAAAGTTATTTTACATAAGGTAGTAAAACCAGAGTTGTTTGGAGTAGCTAAGTTAAATAATCGTAATAAAATTATAAAAATTCAAGAAAAACCAAAAAAGTATTTTTCAGATCTTGCAATAACTGGACTATATTTTTTTGATAATAAAGTAATTAATTATGCGAAGAGATTAAAACCTTCAAAGAGAGGGGAAGTTGAAATAGTAGATTTACTTAAGTTTTATAAAATGAGAAATGAATTATATGCAGACTTAATTGGAAGAGGCGGTGCATGGCTTGATACTGGCTCAATGGATGATTTTTACAAAACAAGCAATTTTGTTTCTGCTGTTGAGAATAGACAAGGTCTTAAAATTGCTTGTTTAGAGGAAATAGCCTTTAACAACAATTGGATAACAAAAAAAAATATTAAACAATCAATCAAGTTTTACGGTAATTGTGATTATTCAAAATATTTGTCTAAACTTTTGTAAATGAAAATTTTAAAAACAAAATTTAAAGATTTACTGATTATAGAAAATCATAAATATTTAGATAATAGAGGTGAATTTAGAGAAATATTAGTTGAAAAAAATATCAAAATAAAATTTCCTTTTAATGTAATTTCTAAATCAAAAAAAAATGTTATTCGGGGGCTCCACTACCAATTAAATAAACCTCAGGGAAAATTTATCTCTGTGATCAAAGGTGAAATATTAGATGTAGCTTTAGATTTAAGAAAAAACTCCAAAACTTTTGGTAAACATTTTAAAGTTTTACTCTCAGAGAAAAACTGTAAATCAATTTATATTCCAGAGGGTTTTGCGCACGGTTTTAGTTGTTTGGGAAATGAAAATGTTGTTATTTACAGTTGTACAAATTACAGAAATGCATCAGGAGAAAGAGGAATCTTATGGAATGATGAAAATCTTAAAATTAATTGGAAAATAAAGAATCCAATTATTTCAAAAAAAGATAAAAACAACCCAAAATTCAAAGATATTTTTTAAATTTAAAAATGAAAAAATTATCTATGTATTGCATGGCTTTAAATAATGAGAACCTAGAGACTATTAAAAGTCTCAATTATATCCCTGTGGGATTAAAAAATAATAACTTTTCAAATGAATGGCTGAGAGACAACACCAAGGAAAATATTTCTAAAAAAAATTCATACTATGGAGAGTATACCTTTTATTATTGGTATTGGAAAAATCTTCTTAAATTCAAAGACGATAATGAGTGGGTTGGTTTTTGTTCTTACAGAGAATACTGGGGATCAAAAAAAAATAATAAATCAAATAATATTAATGATTTAGTTTTAAGAGAATACCAGCCTGAATGGTCTAATTATGAAGCAATAATTGGTGAACCAATTTCAATAGGTAGCACAAAATTAATGAAAGTTTTAAAATACGGTAAGTCAGCTTTAATCAGAAATCCTAAGGCAATTTTTTTTAAGAATGCTAGAACAATAAGATGGCAATTTGATATGTTTCATGGAAATGGAAATCTTGATAAAGCGATTGAACTTCTCTCAGATAAAGATCGAGATGATTTCAAACATTTCACACGCAGTGAAACCTCATTCCCAAGAGGTAACATGTTTATTTCAAATTCAAAACCAGTAATTAATGCTTATTTTGAAAATGTTTTTAAATGGTTAAAAGATTGTGAGAGTATTTTTGGTTTTAATTTGGAAGGTTATAGCCAGATAAGAATGTACACTTTTTTAGCAGAAAGATATTTGCCTTATTGGTTTAAAAAATATACTAAATTCTTAGAATGGCCTGTAGTTTATAAAGATATTAATAAGTATGATTAAATTCAAATTTAAACAATTTAAAAAAAAAAGTGGAACTTTAGTCCCTTTTTCACTGTTAAAACAAATACCATTTAAAACTAAAAGAATATTCATAATTTATGGAAACAAAAATTATGTAAGAGGCAATCATGCTCATTTCAAATGTAAGCAATTTTTAGTTCCAATTTATGGATCTATGATAATTGAATATGAAAATCTCAAAATGAAGAAAAAAATTAATATCAATTATAAAAAAAGACAGGGCTTATTATTAAAACCTAAAACTTGGTGTAAAATTAAATTTAACTCAAATCATTCTATTTTAATGGTTTTTTGTGATAGAGAATATGAGTTCAATGATTATATAGAAAAATATAAAGACTTTCTTAGAATAATAAAAAAAAGAAATAAGAGGCTATGAATTTATTAGTTACAGGTTGTTGTGGTCATATAGGCTCTTATCTCGCTGACAATATTTATAAGATCAAGAAAATAAAAAAAACGGTTCTGATTGACAATATAAAATCTAATAGATTTTGCTCTCTTTTTAATTTAGGTAAAAATAATAATTTAAAATTTTTTTTAAGAGATGTTAACAAAAAAAATAGCCTAAAAGATTTTAAAAATATAGATTATGTAATTCATTGTGCATCTATGACTAATGCCGAAAAAAGTTTTGGCAAAGAAAAGGAAATGTACAAAAATAATATTAACTGCTTAAAAAATGTAATAGATTTCTGTAAAAAGAATAAATCAAAACTAATTCATTTATCATCAACAAGTGTCTATGGTAAGCAAACGGATTTGGTTGACGAAAATTGCGAAGAAAAATATTTAAAACCTCAATCCCCTTATGCTGATATTAAATTAATTGAGGAAAAAATGTTAATAAAGAATTCAAATAAATTAAGATATAATACATTCAGATTTGGAACTATTGCAGGAGTATCTAAAGGTATTAGATTTCATACTGCAGTAAATAAATTTTGTTTAAATGCTTCAATAAACGAGAATATTTTTGTTTATAAAACTGCACTAAATCAATATAGACCTTACTTATCTCTTAACGATGCATTTAAAGTTTTTAAATTTTGTATTGAAAAGGATTTTTTTGAAAATCAGATATTTAATGCACTTTCTGGTAATTATACAGTAAATCAAATTCTTCAGAAAATTAGGAAATATAAAAAAAATATCAAAGTAAAATTAGTTAAATCTGAAATTATGAACCAACTTTCTTACCATGTTAGTAGTAAAAAACTTGAAAATAATGGCCTTTTTTTAAAGGGTAATATTGATAACGATATAAAGCAAACTTTAAAACTATTAGGCAATATTTCATGATTTGTAAAATTACAAAAGAAAAAATTAAACCTTTTATGTCTTTTGGCAAAATGCCTATTGCCAATGGATTTTTAAAAAAGAATAATTTTAAAAAAGAATTTTTTTTTAATTTAGAAGTAGGTTTCTCTAAAAAACTTTCTTTATTTCAAATTAATGAACATCCTAAACCTGAGCAAATGTTTAATAAAGATTATCCATTTTTTACAGGTAGCTCAAAAGGAATGATTAATCATTTTAAAGAATATTCTAAATGGATAAAAAAGCATTATGGGAAAGGACTCAAAAATCTATTGGAGATAGGTTCTAATGATGGAACATTTTTAAACAATTTTAATAAAAAAAAAATTAAAGTAATTGGTTTTGAGCCTTCCTCAAATGTTGCAAATATCTCAAAAAAAAAAGGAATTAAGACTATAAACTCTTTTTTTAATTACAAAAATGTTAAGCGTCTAAAGCCATTACAAAAGAAAATTAATATAATAACAGCAGCTAATGTAATTTGTCATGTGCCAGATTTAAAAAATCTAATAAAAGGTATAGATTTTTTACTGAGCGATAACGGTGTCTTTATTTTTGAGGAACCTTATTTGGGATCAATGTATGATAAAGTTTCATATGACCAAATTTATGATGAACATATTTTTATTTTTTCAGTAAATTCGATAAAAAAAATTTTCGAGCTTTTTAACTTCGAATTAATTGACGTAATTCCTCAAAATACTCACGGGGGTTCTATGAGATATGTCATATCAAGAAAAGGTCAAATGAAAATTAAAGCGAGTGTAAAAAAACTTTTAAAAAAAGAAAGAATTAAAGATATAGATAACTTAAAAGGATGTTTGAGATTTAAAAAAAAATGTGAAAAATCAAAAAAAAATCTAATTAAAAAGTTCAGTAATTTTAAGAAGAGGAACAAAATTGTTTGTGGATATGGTGCTACATCTAAAAGTACAACTATATTAAACTATTGTGGCATAGATTATAAGGATATCAAATTTATATGTGACACAACCCCTGAAAAAATTGGGAGGTATTCTCCAGGAACTCATATACCGATAGTTTCAATGAAACATTTTTATTCTAACCTTCCTGATGTTATTTTTTTGTTTGCGTGGAATCATAAAAAAGAAATTTTTAAAAAAGAAAAAAAATTAATAAAAAGAAAAAATTGGTTTGCACATATTAAATTATAGATGAAAATAATTTTTACAGGTGGAGGTGGTAGATTTGGACAGGTCTTCAAAAGGAAAACAAATTTGAAAAATATTAGTTTCCCCACACGAAGAGAGCTTGATATATTAAATATTAACCAAATTAAAAAGTATTTATCTAAGAAACGACCAGCTGTTTTAATTCATGCCGCAGGTTTATCTAGACCAATGAATATTCATGAAAAAAATATCGACTTAAGTATTGATAAAAATATAATTGGAACATGTAACTTAGTTAAAGTGTGTAAAAAATTTAAAATCAAATTAATTTATTTGTCCACATCATATGTATATCCTGGATATAAAGGAAATTATAAAGAGACTGATCCATTACTTCCATACAATAATTATGCATGGTCAAAATTAGGAGGTGAATGTGCTGTGCAAATGTATGAAAATTCACTAATTTTGAGAGTGTGTATGACAGAAAATCCCTTTATTCATAAATTTGCATTTAAAGATTTAATTACAAATTTCATTTTTCATGACGATGTTGTGAAAATGTTTCCTAAATTGATAAAAAAAAAAGGTATTTTAAATTTAGGTGGTAAGTCAAAATCTGTTTACAATTTTGCTAAAAAATATAATAAAAATATAAAAGGTATTAAATCTAAAAAACTTTTAGGAAAAAAAATTCCATTAAAACACTCAATGAATATCAATAAATTAATTAAAATTTTGAATGATTAAATTTTGGAATTATACAAGAGAATACAAGTTATTAAGAAAAGAAATTATAACTAAAGTTGATAAAACAATATCTAAAGGAGTAACTTTTTTCGGAAATGAGCTAAAAAGCTTTGAGAGTAATTTTTTAAAAAAGTATAAGTCTAAATTTGGAATTGCTGTTGGTAGTGGGACTGATGCTTTATTAATTTCACTTAGAGCTATTGATATAGAAAACGGCGATGAGGTAATAACAGCTGCGAATACTGCAATACCAACAATTTCAGCAATAGTAAATTGTGGTGCAAAACCCAGATTAGTTGATGTTGGTGAAGATTATTTGATGAATACTTCCAAAATTGAAAAATTAATAAATAAAAAAACAAAAGCAATTATTCCTGTCCATCTTTATGGACAATCCTGCGATATGGATAAAATAAATAAAATTGCAAAAAAATATAAGCTAAAAATAATAGAAGACTGTGCTCAGGCTCAGGGAGCAAAATATAAGAATAGATATGTTGGAACTATTGGTGATTTTGGATGTTTTTCCTTTTACCCCACGAAAGTTTTAGGTGCATATGGTGATGGAGGATTTATTTTAACTAAGAATTTTAAGGATTACCTAAAAATCAGAAGACTTAGATTTTATGGCATAGAAACTTTAGACAAAAATAACACTTTTTATAATAAATATTATGCTAACGAAAATGGATTTAACTCAAGGCTCGATGAGATCCAAAGTTCAATATTAAATGTAAAATTAAAATATTTAGACAAATTCATTAACAGAAGAGTGAAACTAGCAAATCTGTACATCAAATATCTTGAAAAAACTGATCTCAAACTTCCAAAGATAAATAAGTTTAATGATCACGTATTTCATTTATTCACAGTTTCTCATCCAAAAAAAAGAAAAATTGTCAAAATATTAAATAAAAAAAATATCAGTACTAGAGTTATTTATCCATATCCAATAAATACTATGAAAGCTTATAAAAATTTAAAATTTAAACATAAAGATTATGTTAATTCAAATAAATTTTCTAAAACAATTTTTTGTTTACCGCTTTACCCAGAATTAAAAAATAGTGAAGTGAAAAAAATATGTAACACTCTAGATGATATATTAAAAAAAATTTAGCTAAAGTTTTAATATTTTTTGGTATTTTTTAATTCTATTTTTTTCTTCATAAGATATAAAAAAATTTCTATGAAATAATTTTCTTATCATTTTATAGGTAATTGAGTTCTCATTTAATTTTCCAATTGACTTTTCAAATTTATTTAGTGTTTTAATAAAATTGCCTTTATGTCGATAATCAATAAAATAATCTCTTAATCTAGAATTGTTTTCCAACAGTTTGGTCTTTTTTAATTTTTTAATTTGTGCAAAATTTATAGAAACAATTGAGTCATAAAAAAAAATAGACTCTATTTTTTCTGATAAAATATTTAGTTTTTTATTTGAGCTAGGATTTCTTCTATGCAAGTTTTCAATAATAAAATTACAAAAATTTATAAAAGAATAGCTTGATGGATTTTTAAATCCCTTTTTTTTCATATAACTTGTGTGTGTATCCTCAACAATTATAATTCCATTGGGTTTTATGTGATTATAAGACTCCATGAATGAGGTTATTTGTTGAATATTTTTATGTCCGCCGTCATCAAGTAAAATATCAATTTTGCCGACTTTTTGATAAAATTTTTTCCAAAACAAAGGATCAGCTTGATCACCAATATAAATCTCAAAACCAAATTTCTCCAGTTTTTTTGCATCAGGATTTAATTCTATCCCAATTATTCTTGCTCTAGTTCCAAAAAATTTCCTCCACATAAATAAGGATCCACCACTACCAACTCCTATTTCAACGAAAGTGATTTTTTTATTAACAAATTTTTTAAAAAGATTTTCGTAAATCTTAAAATAATTATCCCATTTTATTGTATATCTAGGTGACGATTTAAAAGCTTTAGTTATTTTTTTCACTTATTTTTTTTTCCTAAAAGTATTTTTTCTAAAAAACAATATAATAATGTAAATAAATATTTTGAACTTAATTCATCTATTTTAAATTTTGCTTCACCAACTGTCCGATTATAATATTCTATAGGGATGATTTTATATTTATAGTTTCTGGAAATTATTTTTAAAGGTAGCTCAAAAAATATATTAAAACTTTCTGAGACTAGAGGATTTAATTGATCCAAAACTTCTTTTTTATAAATTTTGAAACCATTAGTAAAATCATTTAAGTCTGACCACATTAAAAATTGAGCAAGCCTATTTCCTAGTCTATTTAAAATATACTTAATTAATGGATAATTTACAGTTCTTCCTCCTTTAATAAATCTTGAACCAAAAACTGCATCAAAATTATCTGAACTTATAGTATTATAATATGTGTTAAGATCCTCTACAGTATCTGAACTATCGCTCATCATAATGCATACAAATTTACCTTCTGACTCTTTTATGCCTTCTTGAATTGCACCACCTAAACCTTTTTTTTGATTATTGATATATCTGATTGATACCTCATTTTTCATAATATCCAGTATCACCTCTTCCGTTCTATCTTGGCTGAAATCATTCACAAACAAAATTTCATAATTTTTACATAGAATTTTATCTATTATTTCTTTAGAAATTATTTTGACATTTTCCTCTTCATCTCTCACTGGGATTAAGATTGTAAGATCTTTATTCATTTTCAAAAAAGCTTATATCAAAATTCATTATTATTACGATATCAAAATAAATTGGTTTTAAGTAATACTAAAAATGTTCAATTTATTTTATAAACTTTATATAAATCATCTAGTAATAAATTTTCAATATCAAGAGTCCAATCGTTAGGTACAATCACAGTATTCAAAAAAAGTTTATCATTTAAATCTTTCCAATTTTCAAAGCTTTTTTCCTCGTATATTTTTTTAATTTCAGGGTCAATAATTCCTCCTAAGTTTCTATTTTTTACATCTTTAAAGGATATGTCTAATATATCATGAGTAATTTTTTTTGATGGAGTTATTAAATTTGGAAAATAAGATAGATTATCGAGCATATAAAAACAAAAAAGGATTGGCATCTTTGTGTAAATTATTACTTTATTACATGTAGGATTATTTGAAAGTACATATCCAGTTAGATTTAAATCGTTTACTTTTTTCCAAAAAATTCTTTCCTCAACTAAATTATCTTGAATATTTTTGAAATTCTGAAATCTGTTGTTAACACTTTCATGTTGTTGAAAAAGATGAAGGGTAACAATTATAGAAAAAATTTTCAGCAATAAACTGTAATCATATTTGAAATATCTTAATAATAGTTCTAAAAGTTTATATATTAATAGTATAGTAAGAGCATATCCTATAATGGAATGAGTCAAGAAAAATCTTTGTGGAATTATTTTAACAATATAACTTGGAAATATGTTTGGAAAAATTTTATATGTAAAATAAATTAAACTAGAGAAAATTATACTTACAAGTAATGTTTTTAAAAATAAATTATTATTGATACTTGGAGAGTTTCTATCATATTTAAGAAAAATCATTATTAAAATAACTAAAAACAAAGATTGAGTTATATAATCAAAATGAAAAATATTTAAATTTCCATAATTATTTCTATGAGCTTCAATATAAAAGAAAAACTCTTCATAATCTTTTTCTATAAACTCATAAGAGATTTCATTATATGTTGATAAAAAATTGAGATAATAAAAAATTATTATTAGTGTAAAAAAAGATATAAAAGAGATTTTTTTATAGTTAAAATTTTTTAAAGTAAGACAAGACGTAATAGTAATTACTCCAATCATCCAAATTCCAAGAACTGAATGAATTGATAACAACAGTACACAGAATAAATATGCGTACAATAAATTTTTTAATGTTAATAAACCAAAAATTAACGTACATAATGACTGGCCAATTTGACCCATAGTATGTTCACTAAACATGAGTGTCGGGTAGTCAATATCACCAAAATTTTTTCTCAATAAAATGCAAACACAGGAAATTAATAAACTAAAAAGGGTAGAAGATGTCAGATATTTCGACACCAGGTAAATACCTGATAAACTAAAAAGAGTTGTTAGTGATGTTAAGAATATATTTATTTGTTCTTCATTCACACCAATTTTAGTCAAAAAGTTTATTAAATTGAATAATAAGGATGGGGAAATTTTGTGAATTAAATAAAATAAATTTGTCTTATCCTCATAAATTTTCTCATCATTTTGAATTAAAGAAATTGCTAAAGCAGAGTGATCAAAATAATAAGTATAAGAAATTATTGACGCAATAGTAACTAAAAACAATGCAATTAAAAGTTGGTTTGTTTTTTCTGAAATGTTCACAATACTAAATTACAAAGATCTTTTTTGGTAGCGGGAAGTGGGATCGAACCACTGACCTCGGGCTTATGAGTCCCGCGCTCTAACCAACTGAGCTACCCCGCCATTTTAATAATTGTTGGTTTATAGTCTACTATAAATAAAATTTAATTTGAGACAATCATTCAATAAAAAATTTTTTTTTTAGATCACGATGCATTAAATCTACAACTATATCCCAGTTATTATAATCATTTTGTTTGTATATCTTTAATGATTTATAGGGATTATATTTATAGTATTCATACCATCTCCAATCAGCGTCAAATGAGATTAAACCCCAAGTTTCTTTGTTGCAAACACAGGCTAAATGCAAAAAAAATGTATCAGTAGAAATTATTAAGTCTAAATTTTGAATTATACCAACAATATCAGCAAAGCTCTCTTTGCTTAAATCAATTATATTAGAATTATTAAAAAATTTTTTATCTCTTTCCCAAATTTCATTTTGGAAAGAGTAAAAATTTAGATCTAAACTAATTAATTTATCTAACTTTTTCAATTCAATTGATCTTAAAGGCTCTTTTGGCCCAAAAAAATTACCAGACCAAATCAAACCAATATTTTTTTTTTTATTTTTAAAAATTAACTCCCAATGTTTTCTTCTCTCTTCGCTAAAATTTATAAGATCTGAGGAATTTGAGCTTTGATCTTTGAAAAAATATTTATTTAGAGAACCTAAAGAAATCTTATAGTCATAATTATTTTGAAGAATTTCACTCATACCGTAAAAACTAATATTTTTAAACTGTTTCTTAAAAATAGGTAAAAGTTTATCGTAAAGTACAAAATCAATTTTTTTACATAAAGGAGACAAATTAATTAAAAACTTGGAGAACTGCAATATATCACCCATTCCTTGTTCGCTGGTAACTAAAATATTTGAGTCTTTCAAATTTTCTCCTTTCCAAGTTTTTAAATTCTCGAAAAAAAAATCTTTCATAATTGAGTCTCTTAATTCATAAAATTCCCAACCTTTTTCAAATTCTCCTTTTATCAAATGATGCATACCTCTACTAAATTTTAAATCTTTTTGTTTTGGATGTTCGTCAATTGCTTCATCAATTATTTTAATAGACTTTTCTAAGTCACCTATCATTGAATAAATCTTAAATAACTTCGTGTAAGCAGTGTAATTTTTTGAATTGTTTATAATAGTTTTTAAACAGTTAATTGCATCTTCAATTTTATTTTTAGATAATAAATAATCTGATTTATTTAATTTAAATTCAATATAATTTTCATCAAGTTCTTGAGCTTTTTTGTAAAAAAATTCAGCTCTATTTTTATCACCTATTCTTAAAAATAAGATTAGAAGGTTATTTACAATTATTTTGTCATTCTGGTTTAATTCTAATGCTTTAAGATAATAATTTTTTGCTTCATCAATATTTTTATTTGCTAAAAAACATTTTGCAAGATTGTTAAACAAAATTTTTTTTTCTTTGAAATTTAATTTTTCTACAATTTTATATAAATCTATTGCTTTTTTATAATCTTTATTCAAATCATAGGCTAAAGCTAAATTAAAGTATGAAATTGGATTTTTTTTAATTTCAAGCTCTATAACTTTTTTGCCATTTTTTATAGCAGAATCATAATCTTGAGTTTTAAGATTTAACTTAAATAGATTTTTATATGGATCGATAAAAGATTTATCCAGTTCTATCGACTTTAAAAAGTCTTTTTTTGCTTGTTCAAATTTCTGTTGTTTAAAAAATATAACACCTTTTATATTTAAAATTAGATGTTCAATTTTATTATCTTTGTTATTTTCACATAAATCTAATGCTTCAAATAATTTATCATTGTTAAGATATTCAATAATTTTTTTTAAAATATCTGCCATTTTGATTAGAGTTAATTTAACCCTAAAATATCTTTATAAAAATACTTTAATATCTCAATATCTTTAAAAATTTAGTAAGTAACGATTTTTTGGAGAGATTTTGAATTATTTATGAAAAAATAACTAAACCAAACAAAATTAATCCTGTTGATGCAGCTGCAGAAAAATAAAACTTTTTTATCACCTCTTGTTTTTTGTCTGACTTCACTCTGTTTAAGAGAACATTTATATCTGTTCTTTTGGAATTAGTTTGAGAACTATCAGAGACTGTATATTTTGAAATAAGCTTTTGCTTTAGAGGATTAGTCAGATTTTTCATTTAGCGTAATAAAACATCCTTTGGAGTTATTAGCAAATAAAATTATAATGAGAGAAATACTCCAATTGATCCTAATAGAAGAACGCAAAATGAGAAAATAAAAATATTTTTTCTTAACTCTTTGCTTTGCTCAGCCTCTAATTTTGATTTTAAAACATTGATGTCTACTCTACCTGAGCTAATTTTGTTTGAATTTAAAGGCTTTTCAGAAACATTAATATCATTTGGGGTCTCCATATTATCAGTATTCTCTGTAAAGCCTTTAGATTTCATAACTTTATTAAACCATAATATTAAAAAAAAACAATTTTCTTGAAAGTTCAAACTGGGTCAATAATAAATTGACACATGTCCAATTTGGGTCTTAACT
>MDSW01003602.1_pt1 | contig 12570 bp, 9 predicted proteins | sample 811171 | NCBI WGS metagenome assembly MDSW01 (sample SAMN05326641, study PRJNA326480) | marine metagenome | isolation source: seawater | place: Atlantic Ocean: North West | collected 2012
AAATTGTTGCAAGAAAAAAAGCCTATCAAAATAGATCAAATTTAAAATGGGAAACTAAACAAAAGGGAGAACTATAATGAGTATTAATATTGGTGGAGGAGAACTAAGAGAATTAAAACCTAGAATTTTAGTATTAGGGGTTGGTGGAGCAGGAGGAAATGCTATTAACGCTATGATCGATGCAGGAATGGAAGGCGTTGAATTTGTTGCGGTAAACACGGATGCTCAAGATTTAAAAATGAGCAAAGCACATGCCAAAATTCAAATTGGAATGAATTTAACTAAAGGTTTAGGAGCTGGGGCAAAACATGATATCGGTCAAGCAGCAGCTGATGAGTCATTAAATGAGATAACAAGTTACATTCAAGGAGCAAATATGGTTTTTATAACTTCTGGAATGGGTGGCGGAACTGGAACCGGAGCCTCGCATGTAATTGCAAAAGCAGCTAGAGAATTAAATATTCTGACTGTAGGTGTAACAACTTTGCCTTTTTCTTACGAAGGACCTAAGAGAATGAGAAGTGCAATTATGGGATTAGAGCAATTTAAAAAACATTTAGATACAGTAATTGTTGTCCCAAATCAAAATCTTTTCAAAATTGCTAGTGAAACTACTACATTAGAAGAGTCATTTAATTTATCTAACAAAGTTTTAAAACATGGTGTGCAAAGTGTAACTGATTTAATGGTTAGACCGGGAATGATAAATCTTGATTTTGCCGATGTTGAAACTGTAATGAGCGCAATGGGCAAAGCTATGATGGGAACAGGGGAAGCAGAAGGAGAAAACAGAGCTATGGTTGCTACCGAAATGGCTTTGAACAATCCATTGATAGATGAGTATTCTTTACAAGGAGCAAAAGGTTTATTGATAAATATTACAGGAGGCAACGATCTTACACTTTTTGAGGTTGATCAATCAGTTAATAAGATACGAGCAGAGGTTGATCCAGAAGCTGAGTTAATTTTTGGTGCCATCAAAGATGAGAGTATGACAGGCAAAATTCGAGTATCAATCGTTGCTACAGCACTTGATGGCCATAAGACTGAAAATAAAACTGTACTGAATATGTTTTCTAGAGTTCAAAATAGAAACTCAGGTTACTCTGAAAATTTATTTTCTCAGAACTCAAAAATGGAAAATAATACTTTAAGTTCAATTGACGGTGCTACGGCTTTGAAACTTGATGAAAGTTATCAGCTTGATGAAGAGGAATATAACCATTCTATCAATAATATTGATGATAAGCTTGATAGAGAAATTTTAGCAAAGGCTGAGACAAATTCTGATACGACCTCAAATGATTTACCAACTGGTTTATCAATTGAAAGTGCATCATATATGGAAAACAATAATCTGATAGAAAGTAATAGCAACGCACAATTATCTGAAAATGAAGCAGAATACACTCCAAAATTATTTTCTGATGAGGAAAGCCATCAATCAGAAGAAACAATTGCCGAAACTGATGATAAAGAAGCTGCTGAAACAGAGCAGTTATTTGAAAAGGAAATTAATGAGGAAGAAGACTTTGAAATTCCTGCATTTTTAAGAAAACAAAAGTTTTAATGACTGAATTTTGGTCTCATGAACAATCAAAAAACATTACTGGAATATTCCCATTTTCCAGTAATGTTGAATGAAGTTTTAAAAATATCTCTACCAAAGTCCAAAAAAAAATTTATCGATTGTACATTTGGTGCAGGAGGGTATTCCAAAGAAATATTAAAATTTTCTAATACAACAGTTCAAGCAATCGATAGAGATAAAAAAGCTTTTTTTTTAGCCAAAGAACTTGAAAAAAAATTTCCAAATAGATTTAAGTTTTATCAAATAAAGTTCAGTGAACTTGAGTCTATTTCGAGTGAGAAGGTTGATACAATTATTTTTGATTTAGGTTTGTCCTCCATTCAACTAGATGACCTTGATAGAGGTTTCTCTTTCAATTCAAAAAAAAAATTAAATATGTCGATGGGCCTTAATGAAATATCAGCTTTTGAGGTAATAAATAATTTAAGTGAGATAGATTTAAAATCTATAATAAAAATTTTGGGTGATGAAAAAGATGCATTTAGAATAGCAAAAAATATAGTCAAATATCGCAAAGAAAGAAAAATTACTAGTACAGCTGACCTTGTAAAAATAATCGAAAAAAGTAAAAAGAGAAATTTTTCTAATAAGATAAACCCCTGTACAAAAACTTTCCAAGCAATAAGAATTTTTGTCAATAAAGAAATTACAGAACTTATCAATGGAATTATAAATGCAACAAAAAAATTAAAACCTGGTGGAAAAATTTTAGTTGTTAGCTTTCATTCATTAGAAGATAGAATAGTGAAATATTTTTTTACTAATTTTTCTAAAAACAAATCTAGACCATCAAGATACCTACCCGATAATAATAATTTAAATACACACTTGTTTAATGATTACAAGAATAAGGTATTTAGACCCTCAAAAAAAGAATTAGAAAAAAATATTAGATCTAGGTCAGCAAAACTAAGATTTGCAATAAGAAGCAAAAACAAATTTGAGTATCCGAGTAGCTTGGTTAAAAAATTTAAAAAATATTTAAATTTAGAGGCAATAAATGTTGAATAAAAAATTAATAATTTCTTCGGTTATATTTGTATTATTGTTACTTATTACCTCTACAATAAAAAATAAAACACGCATAATAGAGAAAAAAATTTTAAATTTAAATACACAAATCTTAATAAAGAAAAAAGATGTAAATGAGACTCAATTAGATTTTTATTATTTAACATCACCATTAGAAATTGAAAAAAGGTTAATAATTATTGGACTTGAAAATTATCAACCCATTGTTCACTCAAAAATATTTTTTGATATTTCTGATTTTACTAAAATAAAAAACAAAATTACTAATCTTAAAAGACCAAATGAGAAAAAAATCAAAAAAAAATAGTAATATAAATCAAACAAGTTTTTATTTTGAAGACTATTTAGAAACTAATAAAAAAAATAAGTTTTTGAAAAAAACAAATAATTTTCAAGATAGAATTTATATATTGTTTTTTTTCTTTTTTTCTTTAATTTTGATATTTTCCATAAAAATTGCACACATATCTCTTTATAAAAAAGATTTATATTTTGCAGAAAAACAAACTTCACAATTTTCTTTAATAAGAAGAGATATAATTGATAAAAATGGTGTAATAATTTCTAGAAATGTAAATACTTTTCACGCTGCTATAGATCCTAAATTAGTAAAAGATAAAAAAAATTTATTAATTAAATTAAGGTTAAATTTTCCAGAACTTCCTATAAAAGAGATAGAAAAAAAATTGAGTGAAAAAAAATACTTTCGAATTAAAAAAAGGATAGATCAAATTGAAAAAGATAAATTCTGGTCTCTTGGAGAAAAAGCGATAAAATTCGAACCTTTTCAAGCAAGAATGTATACTCATGGAAATTTATTCAGTCACATTGTTGGTCAAGTTGATTATGATAATTTCGGTATTTCTGGAATAGAAAAATATTTTGATACAGAGCTAAAAGACAAAAACAAATTAGGTAAGCCTTTAAAACTTACGTTAGATAGCAATATACAATACATAATCAATAAAGAGCTTAACGAAGGTATTAAAACTTTTGATGCCACTGGAGGCGGAGCACTTTTGATGAATATAAATAACGGAGATATCATATCTTTAGTTTCATTACCAAACTTTAATATTAATCAAAGATCGACAATAAGAGATAAAAATTTTATCAATAAAATTACTAAAGGCGTCTATGAGCTTGGTTCAATTTTTAAAACCTTTACTGTTGGATTAGCATTAGAAAATAACCTCGTTGATACAAACACAATTATTCAAGAAATACCAAAAAAAATAAGATGTTCAGTTCACGAAATTACAGATATGAAAGATCATCCAAAAAATTTGTCAGTAGAGGATATATTAGTCAGATCTTCCAATGTTGGCTCGGTAATTCTTGCGAGGAAAGTAGGAGTAGAAAAATATAATGAATTTATAAAAAAAACAAAACTTACAAATAGTCCAGAAATTGAACTTGAGGAAATAGGTATACCTCATCGATTAAAGTGGAACAAATGTAAATTAGAGACAATTTCTTTTGGGCATGGCATAACCACTACACCTTTACAAGCTTCAGCTTTATATGCAGCTATGAGTAATGGTGGTAATTTAATTAAACCAAGTTTAATAAAAGATAGAAAAATAGAAAAATTAGAAAAAATAATTTCAGAAGACACCAGTATCAAATTAAGAAATATTTTAAGAAAAGTTGTTAGCAGTAATGATGGTACAGCAAGTTTAGCTGATGTAGATGGGTATTATGTAGGAGGAAAGACTGGCACAGCGGAAAGTTACGGTGGTCAAAAAAAGAGAATAAACTCATTTATGTCTATATTTCCATCTAATAAACCAAATTATACTTTATTTGTAATGTTAGAAAATCCAAAAATAAATAAAGATTTAATTTATGACTATCGAGGAATTAAGACTAAAGCACCCTTTAATACATCTGGATGGAATTCTGTTTACGTCGCTGGCAAAATAATAGAAAAAATTGGGCCAATTTTAGCCATAAATAACGAAGAGTTTACAGATCTGTATGTTGCTGAAAAATTTAATTAAAAATATTTCTAAAAATAAAGAAAATATTCAAATTTCTGGACTTTCCACGAATAGTAAAAAAGTTAAAAAAAATTTCATTTTTTTTGCAATTAAAGGAAGCAAATCAAATGGAGAAAAATATATTCAAGAAGCTATCAGTAAAGGTTCTTCAGTTGTTGTTTGTTCTAAAAGTTGTAAAATTAAAAGCAATAAAGTCTTAATTATTAAAACAAAAAATATTAGACTTTTTTTAAGTCTGTTAGCCTCAAGATTTTACAATTTAAAACCCAAGAATATAATTGCTGTTACTGGAACTAATGGAAAGACATCTGTAGCTGACTTATTCTATCAAATTTTTAGAATCAACAAAATACCTGTTGCATCTATTGGAACTTTAGGAATAAAGTATAATGGTAAGATTATAAAAACTTTACTTACTTCGCCTGATACAATTAATTTACATAAAAGTTTGTATTTTTTAAAAAAGAAGAAAATTAATAATGTAATTATTGAGTCTTCAAGTCACGGTTTAGATCAAAAAAGATTACATCATATTAAATTTAAGGGAGCTATTTTTACAAATTTTAGCCAGGATCACTTAGATTATCATAAGACCATGAGAGCTTATCTTAATGCAAAATTAATTTTATTCAAAGAAATTTTAAAAAAAAGGGCTACAGTAATTTCTGATAAAAAAATTGAACCATTTTTATCAATAAAAAAAATTTCAAAACTAAAAAATTTAAAAGTGATTGATATAAGTAATGAATTCGAAAAAATTCAAAGAATATACAAAGACACTTCAAGTGAATTTATAATTAAGAATTTAGCAATGGCAATAAAAGCAGTTGAACTATGCGGATTAAAAGAAAAATTGGCATATAAAGCTTTAAAAAAAATTAAAGATGTAAACGGAAGGCTTGAGTTAGTAAAAAAATATCCGAATAATATAAAAGTATATGTTGACTATGCTCATACTCCTGATGCTTTAAATAAAGCAATTGTGTCTTTAAAGAATAGATATGGAAATAATATTTCTTTAGTTTTTGGATGTGGAGGTGAAAGAGATAAAAAAAAAAGACCGTTAATGGCAAAAATTGCAAATAATAATTGTAGAAAAATTTATATAACTGATGACAATCCAAGAAAAGAAAATCCAAAAAAAATAAGAAATGAACTTTTAAAATATATATCTAAAAATAAAGTTTTTGAGATAGAAAACAGAGCATTAGCTATAAAAAAGGCAATTCAAAATGCACATCCGCATGAAGTAATATTAGTAGCAGGCAAAGGTCATGAAGAAGAACAAATTTATAAAAATAAAATATTAATTATCTCTGATAAAAAAATAATAAATAAAATAAATTTAAAAACTCAAATTCTTAATACAAAAAAACAAAATTTTTTTCAAAACAGATTAGTACTTGAAAATATCTTAGAAAAAATTTGTCCAGTAAAATTCAATGGTTTATCAATAGACACAAGAAATCTTAAACAGGATAATTTATTTTTAGCTATGAAAGGAAAAAAAAATGATGGAAATAAATTCATTCATCAAGCTTTAAAAAAGGGAGCAGGTTGCATTCTTACCTCTTCGAAACCAATAAAATCTAAGAAAAAAATTATAAAAATTAATAGCACAATGTCTTTTTTAAATAATTTTGCTAAATTGAAAAGAGAATATACCTCTGCAAAGATAATAGCAATTACCGGAAGTGCTGGGAAAACTTCACTGAAAAATTTAATTAAAGAATTATTACAAAACTTTGGAAAAACTTATGCATCACCAAAATCTTTTAATAATCATTTGGGTGTTCCAATAAGTATATCCAACTTAAACATTGAGGATAAATTCGGAGTATTTGAGGTTGGAATGAGTAAAGCTGGAGAAATAAAAAATTTAACTAAATTAATAAAACCTCACATTGGTGTAATTACAAATATTGGTGAAGCTCATTTGGAAAACTTTAAAGATATTCGTGGTATAGCAAAAGCAAAGTCAGAAATTATCGAAAATATTAAGAATGGAGGAACGATTATATTAAATCGTGACGATAAATTTTATAATTTTTTGAGCAAAAAAGCAAAAAAATATAATCTTAAAGTAAGAACCTTTGGTAAAAATAAAAAAGCTGATGTTCGTCTAAAAAGAGCTATTAAAAAAGGAAATAAATTAGAGTTATTTATTAAGATTAATAATCAAACCACAAGTTTTACAATTAAAGATTTAAATATTTACAACGTATTATCCTCTGTTGCAGTTCTTAATGAATTGCGATTAAATATTTTTAAAATTAAATCCAAATTTAAATATTTAGAGTCACCTGAGGGAAGAGGAAAAAAATACTCTATTTTAAGATATAAGAAGAAATTTAAACTAATTGATGAAAGTTACAATGCTAACCCGCTATCTGTAAGAAATGCTATTAATAAGTATAACTTAATAAAAAAAGAGAAATTTAAAAAATACTTAATACTTGGTGACATGCTTGAATTAGGTTCTAAATCAAAAGAATATCACAAAGAAATATCTAAAGTTATTAACAATTCAGACATTGATAAAGTATTCGTTAAAGGAAAAAAAACACTATTCACTTATAAACACCTTTATAAAGACAAAAGAGGAAATATTTTGCAAAATAACGAAGATATAGACTTAGTTTTAAGTAAGATGATAGCAAGCAACGATCATCTTTTGATTAAAGGGTCTAATGCAACGGGACTGAATGATTTTAGTAAAAAAATTATTAAAGGAATATAAATGTTATTTAGTTTTCTAACTTCATTAGTTGATCAGTACTCATTTTTAAATGTTTTTAAATACTTAACATTTAGAACTGGCTTGTCTGTGGTTACATCTTTAACAGTCGTATTTATTATAGGAGGCCCATTAATAAAATTATTTTCAGAAAAAATGATAACTGGACCAATAAGGCAAGATGGACCAATTGATCATATTATAAAGAAATCTGGTACACCTACTATGGGTGGAGTAATTATCATTATCGGCATTATATCAAGTACTCTTCTATGGGCAGATCTGAACAATATTTATGTTTGGACTTTAATTTTTGTGTCATTATCTTTAGGTATTCTTGGTTTAATAGACGATATTCTTAAAATTAAACATAAAAATTCTAGTGGACTTAAATCAAGATATAAATTTCTTGGTCAAATAATTATTGGAGTTTTAACTTTAATAATTTTGATTAAATATTCAAATCACCAATATCTATACAATCTTTATTTTCCCTTTTTCAAAAATTTGATTTGGCATATGGGTTTAATTTTTGTTCCTTTTGGATTATTTGTCATTATTGGAGCTTCAAACGCAGTAAATTTAACGGACGGTCTTGATGGGTTGGCAACCGTACCAGTTATGCTTGTTGCACTTTCATTTACACTTATTTCTTATGTAGTGGGAAATACAATTTTTTCTGAGTATTTACAGATTCAGTATATTCCAGATGTTGGTGAGCTATCCATATTTTGTGGATCCGTAGTAGGAGCTTGTTTAGGCTTTCTTTGGTATAATGCTCCACCTGCAAAGATTTTTATGGGTGATACTGGATCTCTTTCATTAGGAGGCTCATTAGCTGCAATTGCAATTATAGTAAAACATGAAATAGTATTGGCTATAATTGGAGGTCTATTTGTATTAGAAACTGTTTCTGTAATCATTCAAGTAGCATCATTTAAATTAACAGGAAAAAGAATTTTTAAAATGGCTCCAATCCATCATCATTTTGAAAAAAAAGGTTGGGCAGAGTCAACTATTGTAATTCGATTTTGGATAATAGCCATCATTTTAGCATTGATAGGGCTAGCAACGCTAAAGTTAAGGTAAAACATGCCATTGTTACCAAAAATCAGAGAACTATCGTTCCTTGTTTATGGACTTGGTGCAACTGGACGTTCTGTAGTTAAATTTTTAATAAAAAATAAAATAAAAAAAATTAGTGTTTGGGATGATAAAAAGGTGAGTTTTCTTAAAAAGCTAAGACCAAAAAATTTATCTCAAGCATTCAAACAAGTTGATTTTATTGTTTTATCACCTGGCATAAGTTTATTAAAAAATAAAAAACTTCGAAAATTTAAAAAAAAGATTATTACAGATATTGATTTATTTTATTTAACAAAAAATAGACCAAAAAGTATTGTGGTAACTGGAACGAATGGTAAATCAACTACTTGTAAATTGTTGGCGCATCTTTTAAAAAAAAATAAATATAAGATTTTCTTAGGAGGAAATATTGGAAATCCCATTTTAAATTTAAAGAGCCAAAAAAATTTTGTAATTATAGAAGCATCATCATTTCAACTTGCACATTCAAAATTTATTTGTCCTAATTATGCATTTTTTTTGAATTTTTCTAATGATCATCTTGATTGGCATGGCACCAAAGAGAACTATTTAAATTCAAAATTAAGAATTTTTCGCCTTCAAAATAAAAATCATTATGCGCTGATCAATAAAAACTTAAAAAATTTTTTTAGAAAAAAAAATTTTGCAAGTAAATTAATTTTACCGAGAAAAAAAGATTATACAAAGATAAAATTTAAAATAAAAAATGATTATTTAACCTCTTATTTAAATAGTGAAAATATGAGTTTTATTTATACTTTCTCAAAATTAGTTAGAATAAAAGATGAGAATTTTATTAAGTCGATGAAATCTTTCAAAGGTTTGCCACATAGATTTGAAATATTTTTAAAAAGAAGTGGTATTACATTTATAAATGATTCTAAAGCTACCTCTTTTAAGGCAACCGAGTCTGCTTTAACTGATCTCAAGAATATTTATTGGATATTAGGCGGTCTTCCAAAAAAAGCAGATAAAATAAGTATATCCAGGTATAAAAAAAATATTATTAAATGTTATTTAATAGGAAAAAATATAAACTTTTTTAAAAACCAAATTAAAAATAAATTGGTTTTTTCAATTACAAAAAACTTAAAAAAATCTGTTATTAAAATTTTAAAAGACTGCAAATTAGAGAAACAAAAAAATAAATTCGTTTTATTAAGTCCCGCAGCTGCTTCATTCGATCAGTTTTCTAACTTTGAAAAAAGAGGTGAAGAATTTAAGAGGTTATGCAATAAGTATGCAAAGTAATTCAATTAAATTTTTGTTTATAAATTATTGGAGAAGTATAGACAAAAAAATTTTAATTAGCTTTTTTATCCTTTTTTTTCTAGGTATTTTTTTTTCATTTTCATCTACTTCGTCATTAGCTGGCGAAAGATTAAATAAAGATTTTTACTTTTTTTTCACAAAACATCTTATTTTTACACTTCTAGCAATTACAATAATGATTGTAATTTCAATTGTTAAAACCGAATTATTTATTAAACTTACAGTACCATTATTTATTTTATCATTTGTTCTCTTAGCTTTAGTCCCGATCATTGGAGTAGAGGTTAAAGGTGCCAAACGTTGGATAGACTTTTACCTATTCAGACTTCAACCGATAGAAATATTAAAACCTTTTTTTATTTTAATTACAGTAAAAATATTAACTCTTGAAAAACTTAAAAATACCCAAATAAAATATATATTGAGTTTTATACTGTTAGTCTCTGTTACAATTTTATTGATTGATCAACCAGATTTAGGGCAATCAATATTAATAATAGGAAGCTGGATCGCGACTGTTTTTATTTCTGGGGTAAGTATAATTTATATATTAATTTTTTTCTCTATTTTTTTATTTTCTTTAAGTTCTTTATTATTTTTTCTTCCAGAAAAGTTTGGATATATTACAAATCGATTAATTACTTTTTTTGATCCTAGCCAAGGAGATAAATTTCAATCAACCTCAGCTCTGGAAGCAATAAAACTTGGAGGATTAACAGGCCAAGGAATGGGCGAAGGTATACTTAAAGAAAGCGTACCTGAGGCACACACAGATTACGTTATAGCTGTAATATCTGAGGAATACGGTTCTTTAGTTTCAATAATGATTTTAGCTATATTTTTATATATTTCATTCAGGATAATTAAAAATTGTTTTAATCAAGACAATCAATTTTTAAAAATATCTTTGAGCGGATTAGCATCATTATTGATATTTCAAACATTTATACACGCTGGAGTAAATACTAATCTATTACCAACTACTGGTATGACCTTACCTTTTCTGAGTTACGGAGGCTCATCGTTAATAGGTAGTGCAATTTTAGCTGGTTTGGTTTTAAATTATACTAAAAATAAAACATATCTGTATGATTAAAAAAAAAATTTTAATAGCCACAGGTGGCACAGGAGGACATGTTTTTCCGGCATATAGTTTAGCAAACTATCTTACAAACAAAAATTTTAGTGTCAGATTAACAGTTGATGAAAGGGGAAGAAATTACTTAAAAGATTATGATAATCTTGATCTTACAAATATTCCTTCATCACCCTTAATTAAGAACAATTTACTAAAACTTTTATTTTCAATATTGACTAATTTATTCTCACTTTTAAAATCTTTATTTTTTTTATTTAAAGAAAAGCCTCTTATTGTTTTTGGTATGGGAGGCTATTCATCTTTTCCTGTTTGCATTGCTGCATCAATTTTAAGAATAAAATTCATAATTTACGAAAACAATTTAATTATTGGAAAAGCTAATAAGATTTTGTTACCTTTTGCTGAAAAAATATTAGTTTCCTATAAATCACTTGAGGGCATTCCTCAAAAATTTGACGATAAGGTAGTTGAAATAGGCAACTTAATTAGAGAGGAAATAATAAACTCTAACCTCTCTAGTCAGATTTACGAGTCGAAAAAGTTAAATATCTTAGTTTTAGGGGGTAGTCAGGCTGCTAAAATTTTTGCAGATGAATTACCAGAAATATTTGAAAAATTAAAAAAATCCAAAATACCAATTAAAGTTTTTCAACAATGCCAAGAAAAACAGAATGATCAACTATCAAAGTTTTATATAAAATCAGGAATAGATTATGAAATTTTCAATTTTACAAAAGAAATAGTAAAATATTATTCAAAAGTAAATCTAGTAATCACTCGTTCTGGAGCCTCTGTTTTAGGCGAATTGATTAACGTTAAAATTCCTTTTATTTCGATACCTTTACCAACATCAGCAGATAATCATCAATATAAAAACGCTGAGTTTTATGAAAAAAAAGGGTATGGATATTTATTGGAAGAGAAAGATATTAAATATAAACTATTCAAATTAATAAATAAAATTTTTAAAGATAGATCGATAATTGAAAAAATTTTATTAAATCAAAAAAGGCATTCAGATAATAACATTTTCAAAAAAATTAATAATGAAATAGATAAAATTTCTAATGAAAAAAATTAATTTAGGTCAAAAGGACATAATTCATTTTGTAGGCATCGGAGGCATAGGAATGAGTGGGCTTGCTCAGATTATGAATAATATGGGTTTTAGAATTCAAGGAAGCGATCAAAATAAAAATAAAAATACAATTAGTTGTGCAAAATCTAAAATAAAAGTATTCATTGGTCATTCTTCAAATAATATTAAAAAAGCAAATATTTTAGTAAAATCAACTGCTATTAAAAATAACAACGTCGAAATTAAATATGCAAAAAAAAATAAAATACCTACTTACACAAGAGCAGAAGTTTTAGCTGATGTCGTATCATTGAAAAAAAATATAATTATTACCGGATCACATGGGAAAACTACTACAACATCACTGGTTGCAAAAATTTTATCAGACCAAAAACTAGACCCTACTATAATAAATGGCGGTGTTATTAATTCTTTTAAAAGTAATGCAAAGCTTGGTAAAGGTGAATGGGCGATACTTGAGGCAGACGAGTCAGACGGAAGTTTTTTAAAATTACCCATAAATTACTCAATTGTTACCAATATTGATTACGAACATTTAGATTATTATAAAAATTATAAAAATTTGGAAAATTCATTCATAGAATTTATCAATAAAACTCCACCAACTGGAAAAGCAATAATTTGTATTGA
>MDSW01148068.1_pt1 | contig 12570 bp, 8 predicted proteins | sample 811171 | NCBI WGS metagenome assembly MDSW01 (sample SAMN05326641, study PRJNA326480) | marine metagenome | isolation source: seawater | place: Atlantic Ocean: North West | collected 2012
ATACGACCCCGTTCGCGATGTGAACGCCGTTCCTTAAGGACTTTTCCCGTCGTCACTCTTCACCCGCGCTTCCCTTTCAACTTCTCACAGCTGTTCTTGAAAGTTCTCGGCGACGCGTGCCCGGGGGCGGCGCACTTGTGCCGGGACGTGCTCGAGATTCAAGGCACGCCGGAATTTAGGTTTTACCGAGGCAAGAAGCTGCTTCACGTGATGCGAGGCGCGGATCGCGGCAAGTTGGAAAGGACCGTGCAAGAGTACCTGGGGCTGAACCCCCCGGTCGAAGAGCCGGCCGCGGTGCCGGCTTCGAGATGAGCTATTATAGAACGTAAGGACCATAGTTTAAATTTAACGCAAGCGAGTTTGATTATTTATCTAATAATACCCTCTCGCGCGGCGCCTAGTTGTTAGAAGTAGAAGGCCAGTTGCCTTCCACCCAGAGATCCCCGGAGATCCCGTCGAGGAACTGCTCGATCTTCGAGCACAGCTCTGGGTGCGGAGTCTCGCCGTTTCCTATTATCCGATACTTCGTCCGCGACGGGTGCCATATCACGATCGTGGAGGCGGCCGCGCCGATCGTCTCCGCGAACTCCGCCCACGCGTGGACCTTCGCGATGTTCACCGTGCCGAAACTGAGAATCGGTTCACGCCAAAACGACCCGCGTAAACGTTTGAACACCTCTTGGTCAGTCTTAAACCCGTCCACGAGCATCACCACCACCATACCGCTCTGCGATCCTTTCAACGACGCGAGCGTGTCGTCGTCGCTCCAGTCCACCACCGCGTCGTCGTCCACCTCGCGCTTCTTCTTCACGCGTTTGCTCTTTTTCGGGCGACGCACAAACGAGGGAACCAACAGCCCGACGATCAACAAGAACATCGGCGCGACCGGCCCGGATTCGACGCAGATGTACATCAGCTCCTCGGCGAGGTCGTACGCGGTCGCGGTCGCGTCCGTCTTCCACTCGCGAAGGGATTCGATCGCGCTCGGTTTAGGAGCGGTCAGCTCGGGAAAGCGGGCATCCCCGCGGTTCGCCTCGCGAAGGGACCCGCCTTCCGCGTCGGAGGTTTTCGCGACCCACGACAGAATCGCGCGCGCGTCCATCTCGCCGTCGTACACCGCGTGCTCGATCACATCCGGCCCGTGCGTGAATCGCATGGCGACGACGCGCGGCTTCGCGTTCGCTTTCCCGCACGCCGCCGCGCCGGCCGCGTCGCTCGGCGCGAAGAAAGCTCTGCAGAAGCTCGCCTGCGTCTTCGCGTCGACCCACGCGAACGCGAGTTCCTTCGCCTCGAGCGCTGTCGATAACGTCGCGAAGTCTTCAGTCGTCGACTGAAGCGATGCTTTCGCGTCGCGAAGCGTCGAACGCGCGCGCTCGAATGCGTCCAAACCGCGGACGCCGAGGAGAACGACGCACGTTTGCACCAAGCCTCCGGGCTGACACCCGACGGACTTCACGTTCGACACCCTGAGCTGCGGGAGCGTCTGGAGCTTGTGCTCGATGAGCAACGCTTTCAGCTTGTCCTTACCCGACACCTCGTGCTCGACGACGCGCGCGTTCCCCTCTTTCATCACGAGCACCGCCGGCGGCGCGACGACGTTAAATTTTTTTATCCAATAACTCGCATCCGCCGAGGCGTGAATCACTCTCGCAAACGAGACGTCGTCTTCGTACTCCGTCGCCGCGCGTCTCAGCAACGCCGGCGGCGTCGACGACCTCGACGAGAACATCACAAACTTCACCTTCTCCGGTTCGGATTCCAGGAACGACGGCAGCGTGTCCCTCGTGTGTAGAGGGACGTCTGCGTATCGTAAAAGTCGGTCCATCGCAAACGCGGAGAGCGCGTTTTCTTTCATCACGCCGCGGTACTTTCGCTTGCACCACGTCTTCTTGCACCCGGGGGCGAAACCGACGACGACGGGGAGGTCCTTGTAGTCCGCGTGCGTCGCGGAGAACAAATGCTTCGGCGCGACTTGCGCGGCTAACGCGGGGTAGTGCGCGAGGTTTATTCTCCCCAGTTTCGCGATGCCGTCGAGCGCGCGCGACGTTTGCTCCCACGCCGGCGCCGCCCTGTGGCACCGCTCGCTGCCGTCGTGATACACCTGCACGAGCCACGCGCGGTTCCCGTCTAAGACGTATTTCGCGAAGTTCCCAGGTTTCAAATCCAGAGTGTCCGAGGTGATCGGGTCGGGCTGGTGATACCCCCCCGGCCCCGGCCCGCCGTGCCGTCCCCCCGCGGCGCCCGAGTCCCAGCCGCCGCGGTCGCCCGGGCGGACGTGGGGCCCTCTCCCTCTCCCGCTGTTCTTCCCCGCGCTCGCGTGCTGCTGCTCCTTGTACGCGTCCTTAGGATCCGCGTACCCCGTGGAGTCGTAGTTGCGCCTTCGCTCCGGGTCCGACAGCGTCTCGTACGCTCGTTGGATGGCCATGAACCGCTGCTGCGCCTTCTCCACGTCCTCCGGGGTCTTCCCCGATTGCTTATCAGGGTGGTACTTCAGCGACAGCTTTCTGTGCGCGCGCTTGATGTCCGCGTCGCCGGCGCCGCGGCTGAGATCCAGGAGCTTGTACGGGTCTGCGTCGCGCGCGAGGGCGACGGGGGCGAGACCGCACGCGAGGAGAGACAAGAGACATAGAGCGCGCGTGAGGGAAACGAGCCGCCGCATCGCTTTTGTCGTGCGTGCCGACTGCCCACGCGCGGACGCCGCGTTTGAGGCGAGGACGCGCGCGCGGAGGATTCGCGTGGCTCGCGCTTCCCCGCGGTGCGATCTTCGCTCGCCGCCGCGCGCGATGCCGCGGCCGCCGCCGGGAAGGTCTGGCTGGCACCGGGAAGGTCCGGCCGGAAGGTCGCTCGAGACGAATATTTTTCGTGGCCGCTGTTGACTGCCGCGCGTTTCGAGGCGCGCGTTTCGTGCCCCCCGCCTCGGATCGCTCGACGAGGGGTTGACCGTTCGTGCTGGCGGTCCATCGTCACAGCGACGCGCGCGTCTCGCCGCGCTCGCTCGTGACCATGAATCGGTGCGTCGCCGTGCTCTCACTCTCCGCGATATCTCGACGCCGTCCCCGAACGCTCGCTTCGCGCCCGCGCCCGCCCCCGCGCGCGGTCGCGTCCCGCCCGTCGACTGACGCGTCCGCGATCGTCTTTTTTTTTCTCGAACAGCTACAAGGTCCACTCCCAGCTCGGGGACGGGACGTACGGGAGCGTGTGGAAGGCGACGAATCGGCAGACGAACGAGGTCGTCGCCATCAAGAAGATGAAGAGGAAGTTCTACACGTGGGAGGAGTGCATGGCGCTTCGCGAGGTCAAGTCGCTCAGGAAGCTGAACCACCCGTGCGTGGTCAAGCTGAAGGAGGTGATTCGCGAGAACGACGAGCTGTACTTCGTGTTCGAGTACATGACGCAGAACTTGTACCAGCAGATCAAAGACCGCGACCGGTACTTCCCCGAGGCGAGGGTGAAGTCCTGGATCTACCAGATCGTGCAGAGCATCGCGTACCTGCACAAGCACGGGTACTTCCACCGGGACTTGAAGCCGGAAAACTTGTTGATCAGCGAAGGGCAGGACAGCGACGTCGTGAAGCTCGCGGACTTTGGGTTAGCCAGAGAAATCCGCTCGCGGCCGCCGTACACGGACTACGTCTCCACGCGATGGTACCGCGCCCCGGAGGTGCTCCTGCGGTCGCCGTATTACAACGCGCCGATCGATATTTTCGCCATCGGCGTCATCGCCGCGGAGCTCATCACGCTCCGTCCGCTGTTCCCGGGGAGCAGCGAACAAGATGAGATTTACAAAATATGCGCGGTGAACGGGACGCCCACGGAGCGGAACTGGCCGGAAGGTCTCAAGCTCGCGACGCAGATGGGGTTCCGGTTCCCGCAGTTTCAAGAGACGCCGCTTGAAAAGTTGATGCCGCACGCGAGCGCGGATGCGGTGGAGTTTATCCGAGCGTGCATTCAGTGGGACCCGTCGAAGCGACCTACCGCGCTGCAGTGCCTTCAGATGCCTTTCTTCCGCGGGCTCTCACCGATGGCGGTGAAAACGCCGCCGAAGGTGGAGTCGAAACCGAGGGTGGAGCCGCGGCAAGCGCCGAGGGAGCCGATCGTCCGACGCGCTGAACCGAAACCGCGCGCGGCGGAGCCCGCGCGACGACCGGAGCCGCCGGTCGTCCTCTCGCCGAAACGCCCGATTCACGATCACCACGCGCAGTACAAGCATCAACAACAGATCCAGTCGCAGCACCAAGTCGGCGCCGCGATGAAGGACCCGTTGTTGAGTAAACCGCTCGTGGGGAGCAGCTCGAACTTCAAGCCGCTGCCGCCGAAACTCAACTCGCAGTACGTCAGCGCGTCGTACCTGGGATTGAACAACAAAGGGAGCTACGGGACGCAAAGCAAAGGGTACGGGGGATCGCACGTCGATCCGGTGACGACGCGCGGGTACGGTGTCGGCGGAAGAGGCCCGCTCGAGGGGCTGGAGGGGTCGCGGCTGTACAGCCACGGCGCGGCGACGAAGGAGGCGACGACGACGCGGCTGAACGAGAATCTCGCGCCGTCGTACGCGGCGGGACGTAACGGTACTTACGGGGGGTTCAAGTATCCTTACAGCGGGCTGGACGACCCGACGAGGAATCCGTACGGGCACTCGGCCGCGTCGAGTAGTAGTGGGAGTTATTCGTCCAGGATGGGCGTCGGGAACTACGTGAGGAACGCGCGAAACGCGAGGTATCGCCCGTCCGGTCAGACCGGGTCAGGCGCGGGGGAGTTGAAACTGCCGACGATCGAGAGGCGGACGGGGTTGACCGAGGGCGTGGGGGGAACCAACGGTTACCGGAGTCATTACTCCAACGCGTCGAACCCGTACGGAGGTCCGAGATGGGATAAGCAGACGAGCTCGTACCGCTACCCGGGAGCGTCGCACCACCAGCCGTTTCCGTGATTTTTAGACTCAACTTTAGCACTGGAATGACGAACGATAGAAAATTCGTCAACAGCTGAAAGAACCCTCTGCCAGAAAAATTTAGACCGAAATCAAGAAATTTCCCTGCATGAAAATTTACGACGCAGCGGAGTTTGACGGAAACGTTGATCGGGGTAACGCGGAAATTCAGCGGAAATGAGAGGCGCCTCCCGCGATGAAATCCCGGCGTTTCAGACCGCATGACCCCGGATTTTGAACCTGATTTTACCTATGAATTCGCGGCTATTGACTCCTCGAGCGACCTGCGAGAACAAGAGAAGAACCGCAGGGTAAACGAATCGGAACTTAACTAGAAGGTAGCTAGCTAACTAGCGTTCCGGCGAACTGAGCTCTGACAGTGATACGGAAAGTGGGAAAAATTGAAAAGTGGCGCGGAACGTCACATGAAAGTGAACAGAACATCGACATCAACGCAAGCGCAACAGCTATGAGGATGATTCATAAAAAAATGCGCGCGAAGTTCAACCTCCAAAACGCGTCACATTTCAAGGCGCTCGACTACGACATAAAATGAAGATTGCTCAATATTGCGTAAAAATTACAAGAGCCGGGCGGCCGAACTCGGTGACTCTAATTGCGCCGCAACGAAGCTAGGAAAAAGTAATTGAAAAACGTTCGCGTTTCGCGTTCCGAACGAAATTCCGATCTGAAAAGAGTGATAAAGAGAAAAATTTTGCAGCTTTTGGGAACGTCAGGCGATTACTACGTCGTCAATCATGTTAAAACAGACGCGAGAAAACTAAACTTGCCGCATTTGACGTAAAATAGACTGTCAACATCGAGTCACGCGCGATGCACATCGAAACCAATCGAATGGAATGAATGTCCACGCGCGGAATTTTGATTAATTTCGTTATTTAATATTCTAGGTTCTTTCATTTTCCAGAGTTGTTTTTCGCGTTAGACTCGCGATTGTCCACCAGTAACTTCACAATGAATCCGAAGAGGGCGATGTGTTTAATGTATAGATCGACATAAGGCGGTGCTGCGACGATTACATCTCTGTTTACCGCTGTTTCGAAGATGTTTCTAATCTATTATTTCAGCTGTTAGCTGTCTAAGCTAAGTGCATCTTCTTCACACGGTCTTTTTAGATGTTCCCGCCGCTTACTCCCTATGAGAGTTTCTGGAACCTCAAATGTGCGCGCAATTTCCTCCAGCGTCTTACTTTTATTCAGCGCGTTGCCCTCCTCGTTCTCAAGCCCGGTCGATTTAATGAGCAGTTCCCGAAGGAGATACTTCGTGTTCTTCACCGTGTGGTTCCACTCCAGGCACTTCTTCAAAATGTTATTCAAATTTTCCCTCGCCGGAAGCAAACCTTCCTCGCGGAACACGGAAAGATTCCACAACGCCGCGCGTCCACACATCGCGCTCGCAGCGCCCGTCTCGCTCTTAATTCTCTCAAAGTCTTCGTGTTTGAAAACATCTCCGTTTGCAATAACTGGACACGAAACCGATTCTACGACGTGTTTCATTAAATCCCAGTGCGCGGGCTGGCGCGGTCGTTGCGAAACGTAACGCGCATGAACGCCAAACGCAGAAACCCCGCAAGCTTCGATCACGCGCGCGAGTTCTATAGTTTTTTCCGTCGTTTCTAATAGACGAATTTTGCAGGTGACGTGAACTTCGCTTGGTAAGTTACGTCGCAGCGTCGTCATGATATCGCGCACTTGTTCTGGTTTCTTCAACAGCGCGGAACCAGCCCCACTCGACGTTGAAAATTTAAGAGGACAGCCCATGTTTATATCGACCGCGGAGATATCTTTCGCTGCGAGGAGCGCACACTTTAAAGCTCGAGTCGCGTCTCCGGTTCCTAACTGCAGGACCAGTCGTCCTCGTTCCTGTCAGAAAAATGTGGACGCGAGAGAAACGGAGTCAGAAAAGAAATTTTCCCAGAGCTGGCACGAAAATAGATGATTGATTCACGGTTTATTTACTCGTCACACACCTCGGGTATCGTCTGAAAAATTACATCTCTGAAACCGCTGCTGTTCTCTTTGGTGTTCACAAACTCTACCGTGCCAAACGCGTGGTTCTCCACCCGCTTGCTCCTCATCAGGCTGCGAGTTCGGGGAGGAGAGTCGTGTCAGTATCGAATGGGGCCTACTCGTGTCGTCACGTTGGCGGTCCGTGGCGTCGAACGGAGGCCCTCCCTCTTCCGACGTTTGGTCGACTCGTCGCGTCGGCGTCGAAACCGGCGAGATTTTCCCTCAGCGGCGGACGCACCTGTAGTCAAGGATCTCTTCCGAGTACACGATGTCCGCTCCGTACTCCGCCGCCTGCAGCCGGGTCGGCATCGTGCACACCCTCACCATGGGTGCGAGGATGTTTTTGTTCGTGTAAAACTCACGGGCGGCGTCCATGACCCCCGCCGACGCCGACGCGAAACTCGGTTCACGACGAACAAGATTCGCTCAGCGCAGTCGCGCGTGTTCAGCTCGACGGACGGCGTCCCGTCGACCTCGGCGACGACCGCTCGGGGGTTCCCACCTCGCCAGTCGCGGGTGCGTGACCTGGGCACGGAATCGACGCGGCGGGCCGCGCGCGCTCGCCGGCGTGCGCGTCGTCCCGAGCGACGAGATGTGACGCCGCTAGCCCTACACTGGCTCTTCTTTGATTTCGCGTGCATTTTTCTCGATTTTCGCGACCCGCGAAACCGCGCGGGTGCCGATTTCGCGACGCTCGCGCCAGTTGTCGTTGTCCTCGTCGCGTGCGACGTGGCCCCGTCACTCGGTCGCGCGCGACAGCGTCCGCCCCCGCGAACGATGATGGCCAGCGCTGTGCATCGTCATTCCGTCGTCTCCTCGCGTCGAGGAGGCGCTCGTCTCGGTAGTCGCGCGCGCGCTCCTCGCGCGGCGAAGCGCGCGTCCGTCGCACGCGCGGCGTTCGAGGTCGGGGAGGGGCCGCGACTGCCGCGATCGCCTCGCGAGCAAGCGAAGCAAGCCGCGGAGGCGGTCGCGCGCGCCGCCGCGAGCGGGAAGAAGTTCTTCTCGATCGAGTTCTCGCTCCCGCTCATCGGCGCGACGGACCTCGACGACTGGCCGGGGGGGGTCAGGCAGCAATGTGCGCACCCCCCGCGCGCGTCGTCGTCGTCGTCCTCTCTCTTCCTCCTCCTCGTGTGAGCACCCTCCGTCCGTCGATCGCTCCGATGAGTATTCGCTGACGGTCGATCGATCGCTCTTCTTCCCAACAGACCAAGCGGTCGCGCCCATGGTGGGAGAGTTCCTGAAGAGGGTAGGCGGGGACGACAACGCGGACGTGAAACAGCAAGTCATAGACGACTCGGACGCGGTCGTCGTGCTGAAGACCCCCGCGGCGAAGGCGATGGTGTTCCTCACCGCGGAGACGCTCCCAGAGCTGAAGAAGCTCGCCGCGGCGGAGGAGAAGACGGGCGGAACTCTCGCGATCGTGAACTCGCAGATCATGAACGGCGAAGGGAGCAACTTGATCTCAGACCTCGGCATCGGACCGTGGAAGAAGAAAAACGAGGACTTCCTCGCGACGTTCGAGCAAGCGTACTGGATCTCGGAGCAGCGGATCCAAGGCGAGACGATTCGTCTGCTGAAGAGTTATCCGTACCCGTGGTCGCTGTACGTCCTGACGGACATGAACGCGAACGACACGGAGCCGAAGTTCATTCAGACGTTCGACGAGAAGCCGTCGTACAAGGAGTTGGAGGCGATTCTCATGAAGCGCGAGGGTTCCGTCGCGGCGATGAGCATCATCGACAGGGTGAAACGCGAGGCGACGTTCAACGCGACGTCGGTGAGTCAAAAACCGAACAACCAGTCGATGGACGAAGGGGACTTTTGATCGCACGCTCGTCGTGTTGTAATGCTAGCTTCTATTACTTATCACTCACCGCCAGTACTGCGCCCATCGATGCGTCGTCTCGAAAATCTGCGGGAACAGCGCGTTCGTGGACTCGGTGATGAGCACCTGGAAGTGTTGCATCGCGGCTTCGTCGTCGAGGTCGAGCGCGAACTTCGACTCCAACTTTAGAAGCGCCTTCTCGCAGTCTTGGCTGATGTCCGGGATGTTCGCGTCCGCCATGAGCGAGAACAAGTTCAAAATCAGCACCACGTGCTTCCGTAAGATGTTATACGCCTCGCAGCAGTACGTCTTGAACTTCCCAAAGTGCTCGCTCTCGATGCCGCCCATGGTCTCGACGAGTTCCTTGCACAACTTCATCGGCGGAGGGAAAATCTTCGGGTCTCGTCCGCATATGAACCCGAAGTCGATGTGAAACATCCGCCCGTCCGGGGCTAACATGAGGTTATCGAGATGCCGATCGCCGACGCCGAGGATGTACGTGATCACGCAGTACCCCGCGCAGCTCTTCACGAACCGCATCAACGACTCCGGCGAGCACCCGTACGGACCGTCTTTGTCCGGGTTGTTCAACGCGATGTACTTCGTCAGCGTCTTGTGCTCGGCGATGATGTCCGCGACCGCTTGCGAGGGAACGAATTCGATGAGCCCGGTGTCGCTGCCCGTGGCGAGGACTTGATAGGGCGTCAGCTTCAGATCCAGGTTCTCGCGTTTCAGCAGGCGGTCCATCAGCGATATCATCTGCACGCAGAGCTGGTCTTGCCGCAAGTCGTCGCCTTTTTTGAAAATCATGTTCGCGCGCGTCTCCTCCGTCGTCTTAAACGCGAGCTTCAACGGGCACAGCGCGGACTTGAACACCGTGCTCTCCTGCGGGACGATACCGTTGACGTTGATCGTCGGGTCGATCGGCAGCGGCAGCGCTTGCGCGAACGCGCCGAGGTCGCCGCACGCGCCCTCATCCGAGAGCATCGCGCGCAGACGCTCGACTTTTTTCGGCTGCCCTCGCATCCCCGCGAGCTCTCGCGTGATCGACGTCAGCTGCGCCATCACCTCGGACTGCCTTCGCAGCGCGTCCCACAGCTCCTCGCCCTTCGCGCCCATGGCACGGCACGCGTCCTCGAACAGCTGGTGCGTCCTCGACGACCGCGACGCGAAGCTCTTGTCCTCCCACTCGACGACGAGATACCAGTGCAAAAAATTCGCGAGCACCGGGTTCGCGACCGCGCGCTCGACGAGAAATCTCGCGAGCTGGCTGTCGTCCGCGCTCTCGTATCGAAGCGCCTGCACGAGCTGCAGGAGGTAGCACAAGAGCTCGTCGTCCGCGGCGTCCGCGAGGATGCTCACCGCGTACCTTCTGACTTCGTTGTTCGTGAACGTTGGCGATAGGAGTTCGAGCGCGGACGCCGGGTCGATCGGCGCCCACTCGTACAGTAGCTCCAGCGACGCTTTCGCCTCGTTCGCGTCGCTCCAGTCGACGCACTTGAGAAATTTCGTGAGCGCGCCGCTCTCGGAGCGCAACGAGTACCGGAACTTCCACAGCAGCTGCTTGTACTCCGGCGTGAGGTGCCGCGTCGGCGGCAGCGAAATCGCCGCCGCGAGCGACCGCTTCTCGTTCCCGTTCGGCTTCAAGTCGTGATCGACGACGCCTCGGCCGACGGACCGCGTGAGTTTCTCGTGCTTGCGCTCCGCCGGGTTCTCTAGTCCCGCGTTCACCTCGGAGTCGACGAGCCAAATCAACTGATCTAGCGAAGGTTTCGCCCCGGCCGCGGCTGACGCGCTCGCCGGCGCGTTCTCTCGGTGAATGACCGGCGAAGCGAACGTCGGGAACTCGAAGTGGATCTCCATCTCCCCGTCCGCTATCCTCCGCAGACGCGCCGCCTCGCGCATCTCGTCCACGCGCTTGAACGTGAGCTGGTCTAACCACTCCAGCGGGGACATCTCGTTTTGCTCGTACTTCTTCAGCGCGGTCTCCGCCGTCGTCAGGTCCCCGCCGGGGGACGCGTGCATCGCGTCCAACGGCAGCGGCTCGCGCGTCGTCTTCGCGCGCAAGCGCAGTGCCGCGCGCTGGTGCCCGCGTCGGAGCGAGAGGTTCTCGTCGAACATGGAGACGCTCATCTCGCCGACGACGACGTCTTTTGACAGGTCCCTCGAGTCCCACACTTTAACTTCCAGTCGCGCGTCGGCGCTCACGTCTCTGTACTTCAGAGGGAAAAACAGCGTCTCGTTCCATTCCCCTCTCGCGTCCTCGAACGCCGCGGACGACGAGCTCACTTCGCTCGTCAGCGGCTCGTCGTCATCCGTGAACAGCTGGAACGTCGCTCGCAACTCCGCGCGTCCGTCTTCGCCGACGTGATCCTGTCGAGACGCGGCGGAGTGGAAAGAAAAAACATCGATCAGTAAACGTGACGTGAGGGGGTGCCGAGTCGCGAAGAGAGGCGCGGTCGGGGCGCGGTCGCCGCGCGGGCGTTCAGGGGAGCAGAGCGCGCGCGCGTACCGTCGGTAGCCGTCCGTTCACCCCCACGACCTGTGAAGAAGACGCGAGGAGGCGAGGTTCAGCGTGGGAGGGAGAAGAGTGAGGACGAAACGAAATGTGCGGGGCGAAGGACGTCGTTGTTTGTTTTTCACCTTGAGCCTGACGTCGAGGTCGATGTCGCTGCTGAGGTACACCCCCGCGCCCGCGCTCGACTCGACCATGCCGGACGCGCGCGTTCACGCAGACATGCACGCCGTCGCCGCGAGATTTGCGCGGCGGAGAGTGACGCGGACCCGAGGCGTCAGATCTCGTCGTTTGAGTTTTCCCCGCTCAGCTCTTATTTTTCACGCACCAGACTGCACGCAGCGACTCGCCCTAGAATTGCGCTCGATTCCGCCGACGTCGGTCACTCCACGGCAGCGCAGGGACGATGAGCGGAGACGAGGGGAGAGAGAAGGACGTCGAGGAGGAGGGGAAGGAGGACGTCAAGGCGGAGGACGGCGACGGGAGAGGGGATGATCGCGAGAAGAGCGCTCGCAAGTCGAGGGACGAGCGCGGTGGCCGCGATCGGTCGAGACGATCGACGTCGAGGTCGAGGTCGAGGTCGAGGAAGAAGCGCCGGGGACGGAGTCGCAGCAGGAGCGCACGCGGGAGCGGGAGCGACAGCCGGAGCAGGAGTCGGAGCAGGAGTCGGAGCAGGAAGAAACGGAGGAAGAAGCACAAGAAGCGGCGGAAGAAGCATCGCAGACGACGACGGAGTCGCAGCAGCAGCTCGGAATCCGACTCCGAAGACGCGGGCTGGGAGAGGAAATTTCTGCAGACCGCGATGGAGAACGCGGCGAAGGCGAGGATGGGCGCGGTGCCGAGCGATCTCGCCGGGGGGCTATCCGGCGCGGGCGCTGGCGTGAGCGGGAACAAACAGATCGGGCGGTTCTTCGACAACCAAGGGCGGTTCATCAACCCGGCGGGCGGGTTCAATCCCTCGGGCGCGCCGCGGCGGATACCGAAAGAGCACGGGCAGTGGGGGGATTGGGAGTGCGACGCGTGCGGGGGGCACAACCGAAAGAACCGGCAGTCGTGCTTCACGTGTTTCGTCCCGAAGCCCCCGGACGCGAAGGCGGCGGTGTACACCTCCTCGGTGGGCGGGCGGAAGCTGAAGGATTGACGATGATGTTCTATTTAATACCACTACGCCTATCTACGCCTACGCCTAAGGAAACGCGCGTCGCTAACTTACTGTTGAGAGTACCCGGGATGTATCATCGCCGCGGCGACGGACCTCCCCTCCTGAACC
>MDSW01150933.1_pt1 | contig 12570 bp, 3 predicted proteins | sample 811171 | NCBI WGS metagenome assembly MDSW01 (sample SAMN05326641, study PRJNA326480) | marine metagenome | isolation source: seawater | place: Atlantic Ocean: North West | collected 2012
ACATTTTTTGAAAACTTACATTATCAAATTGTTCTTCTTCTTCTTCTGTAAGTTCTTCCACCATTTCAATATCACTATCATCTGAACTTTCTACTTGTTTCTTCTTCTTTCTTTTCTTTTCTTTTTTGTTAGAACGCGACCTATTATTTTTTTTTATTTTAGGAGATTCATTGATGTCTTTTTTACCAGCCATATAAATATATTAATATTTAATATTTTAAATCATTTATTCAATATCAATTTTTCCGTAAAATAAATTGATATTATAAAACAATCTAAATAAATCTCACATATTAGTATAATAATGGGAATTGATAATGAAACAAAAACAAATAATATAAATCCATCTAAAATTATAGGTATTCAATTCAGTGTTCTATCCCCCGAAGAAATTAGAAATAGTTCCGTTGCTGAAATTACAAGCAGGGATACTTATATTAATAACAAACCTGTTATTGGGGGTTTATTTGACCCTAGAATGGGTGTTTTAGACGCTGGATTGATATGTCCTACAGATGGTCATAATTATATGAAAACACCGGGATATTTTGGACATATTGAATTGGCTAAACCTGTATTCTATATTCAATATATTGAAACTATCAAAAAAATCTTAAGATGTGTTTGCATTAAATGTGGGAAACTTAAAATATCTAAAGAAAAACATAAACATTGTTTGAAAATGCCTCCTAGAAAAAGATGGCATTATGTATTTCACGAAGCTAATAAAGTTAGAAGGTGTGGTGAAGAGACTGAAGACGGATGTGGTGCTAAACAACCTAAAAAAATACAAAAGCAAGATTTGGCAAGTATTTTTGCTACATGGGAAAATAGCGATGGTATTACTGACAGTGAAGGCCAAGTATCTGATAAACCAACAATGAAATTATCTCCAGAATTAGTTCTCAAAATTTTTAGAAGAATATCCGATGAAGATATTACTTTTATGGGATTTAGTCCTTTATGGTCTAGACCCGAATGGTTTGTATGTCAAACACTAGCAGTTCCACCACCTTCTGTTAGACCCTCTGTAAAACATGATGCTCAGCAGCGTAGTGAAGATGATATATCACATATTATTGTTAATATTATCAAAGCTAATAATACTTTACAAAGTAAAATTGAAAAGAATGCTAATACTAAAGTAATAGAAGATTGGGCAACAGTTTTACAATATTATGTTGCAACTATGATTGATAATAGAATACCCGGTGTAGCATCTGTAGCACAACGATCTGGAAGAGCTTTAAAATCTATTAAAGAAAGATTAGTTGGAAAACAGGGTAGAGTAAGAGGTAATCTAATGGGTAAAAGAGTTGATTTTAGTGCTAGAAGTGTTATCACCCCCGACGCAAATATAGGTATAGATGAACTTGGTGTTCCTGTTAAAATTGCTATGAACATAACGGTCCCTACTACAGTTAATAAAAGAAATATTAATTATCTTACAAAATTAATTAGAAATGGTCCTGATACTTATCCGGGAGCAAATATCTTAAAAAGAAAATCCGGTCACGAACAGTCATTAAGACATAGTGATAGAAATAATATTGAACTTAGAATAGGAGATATTGTTCAGAGACATTTGATGGATGGAGATCCTATATTATTTAATAGACAACCTACTCTACATCGTATGAGTATGATGTGTCATAAGGTTAAGGTTATGAGAGTTGGTTCTACTTTTAGATTAAATGTAGCTGTTACGAAGCCGTACAATGCCGACTTTGATGGTGATGAAATGAACTTACACGGACCACAGGACGAAGAATCGGCTGCTGAACTTTTATATTTGGCGTATGTTCCTAGGCAAATAATTAGCCCAGCAAATAACAAATCCGTAATTGGTATATTTCAAGATTCATTATTAGGTTGTTATCGCTTTACTAGAAAAGATATAGAATTCAGTAAAAGAACAGCTATGAATTTGTTAATGTATCACAAAAATCCCGAATTAGATTTGTTTAAAAATAAAGATAAAATTAGTAATTTTGAAATTATGTCACAGATTTTACCACCCCTATCTTTAAAAACTCCCAATGGTAGTTTTGATAAATCTAGTCAGGACGCAAAAACAACTAATAATATTATTGATATTGTTAATGGTAAATATTTAAGAGGACAAATTGATAAAAAAATATTAGGTGCCGGATCAAAAGGACTTCTTCAATCCATTTTCAATGATTATAGTTTTAAAGACTCTGCTAATTTTATTAATGATATTCAAGCCATAGCGACTGAATATATGAAATTAAGTAGTTACAGTGTAGGTATTAGTGATTTAATTGCCGATGATAATACTAATGATAAAATTAACACTGCTATAAAACAAAAGAAAAAAGAAGTAGGTGATTTAATGAATCAATTACATTTATCTATTTTTGAAAATAACACTGGTAAAACTAATGAAGTTGAATTTGAAACACAGGTTAATGCTTTACTTAATAAAGCCTCTGAAAATGCTGGTAATATTGGTAGAAAAAGTTTAAGTAAAGACAATAGATTTATTATGATGGTAAATGCTGGTAGTAAAGGTAGTAATATTAATATTGCTCAAATGATTTCTTGTGTAGGCCAACAAAATGTAGACGGTAAAAGAATTCCCTATGGATTTGAAGATAGAACTTTACCTCACTATAATAAATATGATGATAGTCCTGAAGCTAGAGGATTTGTTCAGAGTTCATTTATTGGTGGATTAACACCCGAAGAAGTATATTTCCATGCTATGGGTGGTAGAACTGGTCTTATTGATACGGCAGTTAAAACTAGTCAAACTGGTTATATCCAAAGACGATTGATTAAAGGTTTGGAAGACCTAAAAGTTTGTTATGATATGACCGTTAGAAATAATAAAAATAAAATTATACAATTTAAATATGGAGATGATAATATTGTAACAACTAGATGTGAAACGCAATCTCTACCTATTGTTTCTATGACATTAGAAGAAATATATTCTCATTATCACATACCAACCGACACTAAAAATTCCATTTCTTCTCCAAAATTAATTTACAATTCTGATACACTTAAAAGATTTAAAAAACAAAATAAAGAATTGAAAAAATATAATAAAAATAGATTAAAATATATTATAGAAAAAAGAGAAGAAATAGCTACTCATGTTTTTAAACAACGGAATGAACAAAATATTCATATTCCTGTTAATTTTAAAAGAATTATTAACAACATCAAAAATAATTTAAATATTAAAGCAACTTTTACTACAGATATTACACCATTAGAATTTTATCATATGATTGATCATGAATATTCTAATTTAGAACTTAATAGATACACTACACCTACTGAATTGTTTAAAGTTGCTTATTATTATCAACTTACAGCTAAGGAGATTTTAATTGTTAATAGATTTAGTAAGGCAGCTGTAATAATTTTGTTGAACAAAATTAAAAATGCTTATTTAAAATCTCTTGTTCATCCGGGTGAAATGGTTGGTATGATAGGGGCCCAAAGTATAGGAGAACCTACTACACAAATGACTTTGAATACTTTTCACTTTGCTGGTGTTGCTAGTAAAAGTAATGTAACTAGGGGTCTTCCTAGGATTGAAGAGATTTTATCATTGAGTGAAAATCCAAAACAACCATCTACCACAATTAGATTAAAAAGTAATGAACATACTGACCCTCAAAAAGCACAAGAATTAAAATATTCTCTTGAATATAGCAATTTAAAAGATATTGTTACCAATGTTAGTATATGTTTTGACCCCCAAATTGACGACACAAACATTAACGAAGACAAAAAAATTGTTGAACAATTTTATGAATTTGAAAAAATTATGAATGAAGCCGGTGTTAAATCTGACGATAATAAATTATCTAAATGGATTATACGATTAAAACTTAATCGCGATGAAATGTTAGACAAGCAAATTTCTATGGATGATATACATTTCGCTGTCAAAAATTGTCTTAAGCAAAAAACAGTTCAATGTATTTATAGTGATTTCAATGATGACAATCTCATTTTTAGAATTAGATTAGTTGAATCTTTATTAAATAAAAAAGAAAAACCTCTGGATCAAACCGATGAAATTTATAAACTAAAAAACTTTCAAGAAAATCTTCTTAGAAATATCATTTTAAAAGGTGTAAAAAAAATACCTAAAATTATCATTCGTAAGGTGACTAATAATGTTGAACCTGAAAGTGGTAACTATGTTCCTACTGATGTATGGTGTCTTGATACAGTCGGGACTAATCTTAAAGAAATTCTTGCTATTCCTAGTATTGACCCCAATAAAACTACTAGTAATCACATACAAGAAATTCAAAAAGTTTTGGGTATTGAAGCTGCTAGACAAAGTATTTACAATGAACTTGAAGAAAATTTTGAAGCCAATGGTACATATATTAATTATCATCATATGGCTCTTCTTTCCGATAGAATGTGCGCCACTCTTAAAATGGTTAGTATTTTCAGACATGGAATTAATAATGATGATATTGGTCCTATTGCCAAAGCCAGTTTTGAAGAAACTCCTGAAATGTTTCTAAGAGCAGCTAGACACGCAGAATTAGATTTAATGACTGGCGTTAGTTCTAATGTTATGTGTGGTCAAGAAGGTTATTTTGGTACTAATGCATTTCAAGTTTTATTAGACATCAATAAAATGAATAAAATTGGCGATATCAAAATCAGTGAGCAAATGAATATTCAAAATAGTCTTAATTTAGAAGACAATACAGACCCATGCTCCAAAAATAATATTATTATTAATGACTCCGTTGATAACATTAACGCAAACGACACTGGTGATATTGAGGATGATTATGATATTGGTTTGTAAAACAAAAATTAATTTATTTGTATTATATATTATTAATGAATCTAATAATTTATATTATGAAAAATTTAAAACATAAGAATGATACATTTTTTCAATTTTTTATGAATTATCAAAATGATATTAATGTTACTGATATTGAATTTTTCAACTATTATATTAAAAATTTTCATTTATTTGATAATTATTATGATAATTCATCCCATATTATCAGTATTTATAATAAAGCAAAATTTATTAAAAATTCTTTTAAAAAACTTATTCAATTTTGGAGATTAAAAAAATCTATTATATATGACAATCATTGTGATTTATATTTCAACCCTCTTTCTAACTTAAAATCTTATTTAAAAGTAAAAATATTTCAAAACAATACAGTATACTCTTTCCGTATAAGTGATATCATCAATTTATGGGTTACTTCTCTAACCACTAGTGAAAATCTATTCTGCAAACCAACACATTTAAAAAATCCTTATACTAATTTAACTTTTAAACAACATAATTTATATAATATATATTTTTCTATATATTATTCCAGTTACAATGTTCCTGAAGTTATTTATAGATTTTTTAAATGTAATATGACTATTGAATTATATATGCTTACTTATTACCCTATTATGAAAGAATATGCTATTGATACTTTTTTGGAAAATTCCACTATTTCTGAACAATATGAATTCATATATAACATGATTACTCAAATGAATGATGAAGACCCACAATTTCCCAACAGTAATTTCTTCTTTATTCCTGAAAATCCTAATTTTAATCGTAAAAAATATTATATTCGTCAATTAAAACATATTTTAAGATATTATCTTCGTGGAAGTTACTCTTGTAATCCTCTCAGAAAAAAAGTTGCGTTTGATAGATATGTAACTTTAACTAGATTATATGATAAAAATAATCCTAATGTAATTTCTAGAAATTCTACTAGAAGATCTTCCTATCAATCTCCTTTAATAGAATTACCCCCTTTATCTAACTTAGCAAACTTAACACCTCAAACCCTCCAAGCCCCTCATTATGATTATTCTGAAATTGCAACTTCCCCTAGCAGCTCTCCTGACAATACACAAGTATGGCCTCAAACTCAAATTAATAATTTACTTTCTCTCCCAAATACAAATCAAATTGAAATTAATATACCTAACATTCCTATTCCCAATGATGAAAATGACAACTACATTAATAATGATGATATTATCTTATCAGATATTGATTCTGACGATTTAACTGATTTTGATCTTAGTGAAAATAATCCTTTCTCTCCGGGTAATCAACTACCTAGAACACCCCCCAATTCTAATAATAGAGCTTATTACAATAATTTTCAATTATTTCCAAATAATAATCATAAATAAATAATTAAATTAATTACTTATTTATATTTTTTTCCAATCTTTTCCTAACAAGAATGCTATTTCTCTTTTTGCTGCTTTACTCCATGTTATTTTTTCTGATGAACTCTTCTTTAAATCTTTCCATTTATCATTTCTCTTTTTCCACGCCTTTTTTAATTCCGACTGCATTGGTTTTAATATTCCCTGTTTATACCCTAATCCTGGAACATCCATTTCTATCAATTTTTCATATATTTCTATCCAACCTTTCTTCTCAAATACTATTGGATTTTCCAAATCATTATTTAATGAATATTTTATTAATGGCATTTGTTGTTTTTTATCTATATATTGACTATCTGTATCCCAAAAATCCTTTTCCGTATAATCTTCCCAAATAAAGTTTTTATAATCTCCTTTCATATCTAATTTTTCTTGTGATAATTTTCTTACAGCTTCTCTTAATATATTATGTCTGTCTGAATCTTTTTTCTTATCTTGAACTTTCTTTTGTTCTTTTGTTATCATTTTTAATTTAAATCGTTTTTTTATTTTTTTTGGCTTAACCTTTGGTTTTTCTTTTTCTTTTTTCTTTTCTTTTGGTTGTTTCATAATAGATATTCTATTCTTTAATATAATCTTTCTTTCTTTTTCTTCAAGATCATAATTATTAACTGGAACCCAATCGTTCTTCACATTCAATATATCATACTTATTTGTTGAATTTATATATATATTTTTATTTTGAACTATCAAATCCTCCAAATAGTTCTCCAATACTTCTTCTAATAATATTATCTCTTCATCAGTAATATTATACTCTATATGTTCAAATGATAAATATGACCGATTTGAAAATACATATTTTCTTATTTTATAATACCTTATCAATTCATCTGATAATTTTAAATAATATAATTCTTCATTATTATTATTATTAATTAAATTTTTTTTCGGTATTAATATTCCACATATATTCTTTTCATTAGAAAACGCACAATATTCTTTTTTATCGCAATCTACCTTATTTAATCCCATACAACTCTCCAACTCCAATACATTCAAATTTTTAAATTCCGCAAATTCTACATAATCTTCTGATAACAATCTTTCTATTTTTTCTCTTATCATTTCAATTTTTTCCATATAATCATAGTCCAAACTTTCTATCAATTCTAATAATTCTTTCTTTATCTCATAATTTATTATTTTATTTATCTGTATTTTAAATATATTCCGAAACATCTTATAAAAATTATCTTCCAATTTTATCTTTTTTATTGTTTCTATTCTTTCTTTATCTTCTAAAAATTCTGATGTTTTACTATAATTATACATTGTTTCATTCTCTACTTTTATATAATCATCATTATCTATTATATTTAATTCTCCCTCATCTCCATCTTCATATTTCTTTAATGGATAAATTTGAACAAATTGATTTGTTATTGTTAATATTCCTACTATCATACCATCATTAACAATTATACTATGTGGATTACTTTTTATATTTTTCTCTGATTTTTCCCATATTTCTTTCAAATATTTTATAGTATCATTATAATCTGAATACAATCTTAAATTACTTTCTAACAATTGTTTCTTCAAATCTAATTTTATTCCTGAAGGCTTACTCGGTATATACATTTTATCTAATAATATACCAACCACTTGTAAATCATTATTTACTAATTGCGTTATTTCATCTTTCTTTTTTATTACACCAATTTCTTTCAAATAATACAATAATTCATCTAATGTTATATTCTCTACAAAATTATATTTCTTATTTCTTATATTTAATATACTACTACATTCACTCTGTAATTTATTTTGTATCAATTCTAACACATTACTTATTTCCTTTAAACTATCGTACTGGGAGAGATTTCTCAAATCAAATATCATATTTATTTTATATCTCACCTTCGTCCCCATTTCTACTTCATATATTGGTTCGTAATAATTTCCTTGTTTGTATATAAATATTGTTTTTCTATTCTCATCATAAAATTTCTCCGAATAATCACCCTTTGGACATATTATTTCCATCTTCTCAGATATATCATCATTGGGGTTATTAAATATTATTATATTTATTCCATTATTAAATAATACACCACAACTATCTTCTTTCTTTGGATCACATATTAAATCCCATATGTATTCATGATCTATTACACTCTTATCATCTTTTATATATTCTATAAAGTGTAAATAAGATGATACCACTCTATTCAAAAATTCTGAATTATTCTTTCCTTTATAAATTTCTTTTAATATCTTACTTGATTTTAAATATCCCATTTTATGTGCTTTAATTATTTTATCATCTTCAAATAATGTTATCAAATTCCCTTTTTGAGCTGATATAAATTTATCTATTGTTAAATTCTTCAATATTATTGATTTTATTTTTTTTATTGTATTTGATTTATTTTTATTTATATAACGAAACTTTAACTCTTTATTTTTTGATATTTTATCATATATATTACCTATTGCCGATAAAAAAGACTGATTTTTATTATTCTGAACTCCATATCTTAACAAACATGGGACATTTTGTTTTAATCTTGAATCATTCTTTCCTCTATAACACCTTGATTTATTATCTATCCCCAAAAATTTCTGCATTGCTTTATTTAAATATCCTAATTGACCAGATTTTAACGGAAAAGTTCCTATCAATGGTGCTTCCTCAACTCTAACCTGTTTAGGTTCCAATTTTATTTTGTCCTTTTCATCTACTTTACTTTTTGAAGTACATCTTTCATATATTTTCGTTCTTGCTGGTTTGGGTAATACCCTTTTTTGTAATTCTCCTTCTATAGTATCCATTTTTATATTTCCCTTTTTATCTCTTTCAAATTTTGGTTCTCCCTTATACATATCTATCAATTTCTCATTTTTTATATTTTTTTTCTCTACGCCCGTTGTTTTATTCTTAAATTTTGTTGGATTACCCTTTTTATCTCTATTTATTACTTCCCAATCACCATATTCATTGGGTGTTCCATAACAACACGGCGAACATAACTTATTCGGATGATTATCTGGTGACATAAAACTAGGATAAAATTGTTTATATGATAATGGATTATCTGGTTTACCTTCGTGATATCTATTATCTGTAAATTCAAATATTCGCTTTCCTTTTGGCACTTTTTTTGAACCCGCTGGTATTACAGCGTCCCAACCGCCACATACTCCGTCGTTAACTTGTTTTAATGATAAACTTCGCCCTTTCCCGTTGTCATCTCTTATACACCAAAAACGAGGACAAATGTAATGTTGTGTTGTATCTCCTTGTGAAGATGTTATGTATTCATCATATGATTTACTCCCCGATTCTCTATCCAACTTATCTATTTCTGATTTTTCATCTGGATTAATTATTACTGGCACTCTTTTATATTGCCACGGACATGTCTTTGTATAACTAGCAAATCTACTCTTAGGATCTTCTTTCACTAATAAATCCGATTGTCTATTTTTTATTCTATTTGTAAAATAATTTTTTGAACCAGATAATGCTATTTTTGTTAAGTCAACATCTATTTCATCTTCACCGGCACCACCCGATTGTTGTTGTTGTTCAAATTGTCTCATCATTTCTTCCATTAATGCACTCTGTTCTTCTAATATTAATTGTTGATCTCTCACTTGTTGCTCTAACAATTCGCGGTCATCATCATCTTCTTTCTCACCTTCTTTTTCACCTATATGAAATAATACATTTTCGTCATTTCCATCAAATTCATCAACTATAACTGGTGATAATCTGTTTTCACGATTCTTCTGACTTTCAGCCTCTCCTCCACCTTCTTGATTACCTAACGCATTAAACTCATTGTGCCACACTTCCCAGGTTGCCTCTTGAACTCCATCTAAATCATCTGGATTTTGAAAAAATAAAGCTCTATCATCTCCAACCAATTCATCTAGAAATTCTACTTGGGCATCCGTTAAACCTAATTCAACTCCAATTCCTAATTCTCGTAGTATATCGTAATTTCTATTTTGTATTGGGTCTACAAAATGATTTGGACTTGCACCTCCTTCTATGTCACTAATATCATCATCCTCATCGCTATCACTATCACTTTCACTAGAACTATCATCCATATCAAAAAACCCTTGAACATCTTTTTGTTCTTCTTCTGTAACTTCTGCTGGTGAACCATCTACATCAAAAGTTAAAGCATCGGTTACTGTAGATAGATTTTTATTTATCATTTCTTCAATTTTCTGAACTTCTTCTCTTTTTTCTTCAACTATTATTTCTTCTTTTTTCAAACATAATTCTTTTATTTTATCATTTTTAATATTTTTCATTGATATATTTATCAAACCATTTATATATTTATTAATATGTGGCAAATATCCTATATGATTTATATTTTCTACAATTATTTCTAACTCTTGTTGCATTTTTTGATTATTTTTTAATTCCATAATTATTTTAAAACCTGGATTATCTACTATTTTTATTTTTTTATTTTCAAATGTATCTACTTGTAATTGGACTTCTTGACGCCAATTATTATAATATTCATTTGCTTTTTTAAAATTTATATTTTCATTACTCATTAATTTTTCTATTAAATCATCTAATGATATTTGTTGTTGAACTTGTTGTGTGATAAATTCATTAATACTATTCATCTTATTATAAAAAGCAACTCTTTTGTATGTTAAATTTATTTGTTCTCCCAATTTTGATATAGTTCCTTTATTAATCGTAAATATTGTTGATAAACATCCTATAAATTTATTCAAATTTATTTTTTTTTTATGAGAAAAGGTGTATTTATAATCTATTTTATTTATTTCTATATTTGTATCATCAAATGTATTGAATGTTACATAATCATAACCGCTTTTTGATAAAAAATCATAAATTTTAATTAATAAATTTTCATTTACGGTAGATTGTATTAATTCTTCAATTTCATTTTTACTTTTTGGTTTATCAAAATCTATTTTTATATCAATATTTCCATTTTCAGATAATTCACAATAAATTTCATTTTCACTACTAACTATATAAAATCCTAATTTCTGTCTCATACTTAATTTTTTTAATAATTTAAATATTTTATATTTTTTATTTTTTTCATTTACATACAAAACTGGTATTTTTGTACCTTCTTTTGACATATAATCATTGCAATATAATCTATATATATTTTCAAATTTTTTCCCAGGGTTATATTTTATAAATGGTATTGTATCATTTGAATTTATAATTTTAAATAATATTTCTAATGGCAATCTTATTTCAGATTTTGGATGAATAGTAAAAAATATATTTAATATTCCTTTTTCATTGTATTTTATATCATTAAAATCTTCATCAAATATTTTTATCCTATCATTATAATTATCAAAATTTTTTGATAACTCATCTTTATTTTCATAATATAAATTGTCTGTTTTTTTTTCTAGTTCTCCTACTGTTCTAATTTTATCATGTAAATATAATTTTGGATAATATAAATTTAATATATATTTATCACTAATTCCATATTTTTTTTTTGAATTTATAACATCAGATGCGATACACAAATATATTGTATCGTTAATGTTTCCATATTTAAATAATAAATCATCATTATTATACATTATCATATTGCTTATATTTTCTTGAATTATTGGATTCATCTTTCTAACATTGTAAGGGTTAATTATGTATGGGTATTTTTTTTTGAATATTAATTTTTGACCCAATGAAATTAAAAATTTATTTTTTTCATCCCATTTAACATGTTTATTGTTAAGTAAATCTTCATAAGAAAATAATTTTTTATTTTCTATATTACACTCTTTAAAATTAATATTATCATTAATATTTGACAAAAAATCACAATATATATCATATGTCATATCAAAATTATTTAATTGTGTTAATTGATTATAACTAATTATAGAATTTATATAATCTTCATTTATAGCAAATAAATACATTTCATTTGTACATTTTTCTAAATCCGTGTATGCCATTATTTTTTCTTTTATTTTTGAAATAGTATCATCTGAATATATATTTTTATCAATATATGTTGTATTCTTTTCACCTAAATTTTTTTTGTTATCATTTCCAATAAAAACATAAGTATGTGCTACTTTATTATCAATAATATATTTAATTTGAAACATATTAGACATATATATATTTTATATATATATATTTAAATGAATATCATTGTCGCAATGTGTAAAAATAGAGGTATTGGTTATAAAAATCAATTACCGTGGAAATTAAAAAATGAAATGCAATATTTTAAAAAATTAACTATTGGGAATGGAAACAATGCGGTTGTTATGGGGAAAAATACTTGGTTAAGTCTTAATGATAGACCTTTAAAAAATAGAGATAATATTATTCTCTCTAATACTATG
>MDSW01066033.1_pt1 | contig 12569 bp, 16 predicted proteins | sample 811171 | NCBI WGS metagenome assembly MDSW01 (sample SAMN05326641, study PRJNA326480) | marine metagenome | isolation source: seawater | place: Atlantic Ocean: North West | collected 2012
TATGGCTGGAAATATTTCAAAAAGATTTTCTTTATCTGGTATTGAAATTCCAAGATATGGAGGCGCATGTCCTAGGTGGAATGTTTATTCAGCTTTAACAAGACCAGGAGTTATTCAAGCTGCCGTAAGTAAAATGAGCAACGGTGAAAAGTATGTATGCATTGCGAGAACAGTAGAAAAAGGTATTGGAAGGTTTGGACAATCCAAGAGTATTTTATCTATTGGACTTGGCTGTCAGGCAAAATACGCAAAAGATTTTGTTTATACTGAGAATATAAATATTAATGATAAATCCACAGAAATTCCCATCGGGGTATCTTGTAGGACCTGTGATAGATTGGACTGTTCACAAAGAGCCTTTCCTCCTTTACACAAAAAGTTTGATGTTGATATTAATCTTAGAGGAGTTTCAGTATATGTTGGTGATAAAAATTCATAATTTAAGAATTTATGATTAAATTTATCATCCCAGCAATTATAATTTTTTTAATAGTTTTGTTTTGGGAAAAAATAAATGAAATTATCTATAAGAAATTCAATATAAAATTAAACTATCTATTAGTAAGTGCTACTATATTGATAATTGCAGCTATCTATTTACTTATTAAATTCTAAATTTGAGTCTACCTAAAATGAAAGAAACTACTTTAAATGAATCAGACGGAGTGTTTACTTTAAAAAATGTTAATACCACTTTGGGATTTGTAAGATTTAACAAAACTGGTGAAGTAGAATATATATTTGTAAATCCCTTATTCAGAAAAAAAAAATTAGCAAAACAACTACTTAAATTAGTGAAAGAAAAGACAAAAAAAAAATTGGTTTTTAAAAAACCAATAAGTCCACTTGGCTCAAAATTATTGAAATCTATAGATAAGTGGAATTGACAATTATTTTTTTCTATTCTTAGTTTCAATTCCAAGTTTTTTACTATGTCTAAGTCTCATTACTACAATTGCAATAGCTATTAATAGTATCGCAACTGACTCATAAACTAAAGCTGATGGGTCCATTTCTTTACCTTGAAGAATAATAAATCTTGATAGCGCAGTGATAGCAATTAAAAGTGGTAAAGTAATTCTTATGGATTGCTCATCCCAAAAAACTCTAACCATTGCCATTACCTCTAAATAAAGAAACATTAATAACAAGTCAGCTAGAGTTACAGATTTTAATTGGTACATATTAATAATTTCAATTATGACTGCAATAATAGTACTTATTAAAATAATAATTAATAAACCAAGCTGTAAATTTTTTATTAAATTATTCATAATTAATTCTTTTTCTTAGTAAAAGGTAACCATTTTTCCTCAGGAGTTTTATCAGGTCCATCATATTCTATATTATATGAATTATTAGAATTTAAAACTTCTATTCCTTTCGAAAAAACAAACATAAAAACTATTACAAAAACTATGGACATAATTTTGAAAGGATCAAAATTTTTAGTTTGAAAAACACTACTTGATTTTTCTTCTGCTCGGTGAAATTGTTTGAAAGTCATATATACTGCAAAAATTAATCCTATATGGGCTATATACAAACCAGCCCATCCAAACGCAAAAGTTGTATAGGAAAATACGTAAAGACTAAAAACAGTTGTCCAAATAAAACTTAAAACTAACAAAATTTGTAATCGTACAGACTTTGGCAGAGCTCTTAAATCATTTTTACTGTCATCAAAAAGTATATTTGCACTTTCTGCCATCCAATTTTTAAATTTTTCCATTAGAATCATTTATAACATTTATTCATGAAATAGAATAATCATTATTACTTATTAAACTATCAGGTATGACAAAATTGACTATCTGCGACAAATTTAAAATGATAAATTGCGTTAATGATAAAGATCTTAAATAAAAAATTTAAACCACGAATTAAAGCTAGAATAAGAAAAAATAGGCAAGTTTTTAACAAAAATTTAGACAATTTCTTTGAGTGGGTAAAAGGTGCTGAATTAGTCGAACTAAAAGAATGTAACCCAAAAGAAGATCCTGTAAGACCTGAGTTAAGTAATGAATTTAGAACTGGCTTCGGTAGAAAAATTTTTGGTGTTAAGTATCAAGGTGAGATACATGCTGTAATGTGTTTTGCTTACACGAACGAAATTCCAAAAACAGTAGAAGATTTAGAAAAGATGAGCCATGATGCTTATTTACAAAGTGCTTTAAGAGATCAAAATATCGGTAGAATTGCTATTGCTTATACTGTTTGGTCAAAAAAGAAAGGCGGAGGTAAATTAATTGTAAAAGAAGTATTTAAAAAGATTAAAAAATCTAATCATTTGAATCGACTAATTACTTTGTCTCCTTTAACTGAAATGGCAACTAGATTTCATTCTAATAATGGAGCTAAACTATTACAGATTAATGAAAACACTCAAAATTTCGAATATAAAATAATTAAAAAAGAATAAAGAATAATGAAAATTTTAAACAAATTCATTTAGATAACATCTGTAAAGATTTATTAATTGTGGGCAGTTTCATCTTTAATTTTCTCTCTAATTTTTTAACGTCCATAATTGTACCATTTGGTCTTTTATTTTTTTTGATATAAGAAAAGTATGGTAATAAAGGTTTAATTGATAATTTTTTAATTTGAGCAACTTTCTTACAAAATTCGTACTTACTTATTCCTGTATTTGATCCTAGATTATAAGTCCCATAAATTTTTTTTGAGATAACTTTTGATAAAATATTTGCTATAAAAGTCATATTTATTGGAGAGAAATAGATATTTATAGGCACTTTAGTTAATTTTTTCTTTTTGAGATTATTGATAATATAGTCTGAGTAACTCAATTTATTTGAGTTAATTCGATTTCCGAAAAAATTTGTTCTAAGTATTGTTCGTTTTTTATAATTATGTGCATTTAATTCTCCCAAATATTTTGATTTACTATAATTGTTTGTAACTTTAACATTATTTTCTTTATTTTTTTTTTTTGGATTTTTATTGTTGTAAACTTGATCGGTTGAAAAATGTATCAAATGTGGCTTTTGTTTTATCTCATTTAATACCATTGATAATTTTTTGACTGTTTGAGAGTTAAATTTTTTTGCTAAATTCATATTTCTATTGCATTTTTCAACATCAACTAATCCAGAAGTATTGATGATAGCATCAAATGAATAACTCTCTAAAATTTTTTTTATACTGTGAGGATTGTTCAAATCTAATTGAAAAAAATTTTTAAGTTTGTATCTTGATGAGCGATAAATTTTAAATTTTTTTTTTAATTTCGAATAAAGAAAAGAACCCAGAAGACCTCTAGCTCCAATTATCAATATCTTCATTAAATAAAATTATATGAAATTTGAGTGTAATATTTTATCTTTAAGTTGTTCGCTTTTACGTTTCATTTCAGTGCTGAAATCTTTATCTTTATGATTATTTTTTATTGTCCATAAAATCTTATTACTTTCGTGAGGCTTACATAATTGAGAACAGTTTTTAAATTTTTCCTCATTATTTATTTTATTCATTACACATGACCTGGTTTTTAAATCTTTCCAAACATCTTTGAAAGATTTATCTTCAATATTTCCATATGAATATTCTTTGTGACCTCTATGGTTTGTACAAACGTAAACATTACCATCTGCACCAACACATGGTTGAAATTGAGAGCCCAAACATTGTTTATAAGTTCTTCCATATTCTTTTGGACTTTTAATTAAGTCCTCAAGTTTATAAGAGTTACATTCAAATTTTGTCCCAAGTATTTCTCTAGCTTTATCTAGCTCTTCTACAACTTTTGATAACCAAAAATCTGAGCCAATTTGTTCTTTGGTTTTGTTAATTTCACCATTTCTCTCAACTTGAATAATTTCTGGTTTAAATTGACAATAATTAACATCAATCTCTTTGAAAATATTAGCGAAATCTACAATTTCACTATAATTGTCTTTTGTAACAACGAATCCAACCCCAATATAAATTTCAGAATTTTTTTCTTTTTTTATCTGTATTAGTTTTTTTACATTGTTCAGCATAACATCAAAATTATTTTTATCGTTAGTAACTCTTAAATCGTTATAAGTTTTTGGATTACCCGCGTCTATTGAAACTCTAATCCAAGTTAGTGTTTCAATAATAGTGTCAAATAGATCAAATCTTTCTAATAAAGTGCCATTAGTAAACATACCCATTTGTATTTTGGAATTTTTGTTAATATATTGCATTGCTTCTTTTAAATGTGGATTTTGCGTCGGTTCTCCACCACCAGTCCAGCTTAAAGACTGTATATCCATTTTAGAAATATCTTTAACAAGATTCATAAGTACCTCTTTTTTCATTATTCTTCTGTCAAAAAACTTTGTTCCTTTAAATTTGTTTAAATGGATATGTCCTGAGATGCAAAATGGACAAGAATGGTTACAAGCATTAGACGGATCTATTTCAAGGGTTATTGGATCAACATTGCCAGTTTTAAAATATTCCTGTATTTTTTTATAATGAACAAGCACTTTTGCTTTTGGATTGAATATTTTACTCTCTATCATTCAATTTTAATATATCTCCAAAGAGCTTTTTTCAATAAAATTATTTTTTAAAATATATCAAAAATATAGAAATAGATGAAACTACTTAAATTTTTAAATATTGGATTGTTTAATTTCACACTCTTTTTTGTTTTAATTTTTAATTATAATTGTTTATCAATAGAAATGGATAAAAAACCTTATCATCATTTATCAGATGGTACATTTAGAAACCCTGAGGGGTCTCCTAAAAGAGATGAAAATGTGAAGTGGTCTTACAGAATTTTTAATAAAGAAAAAAAGAAACTTGATATGACTGTTCCAAGTGAACATGTAGTTGATAAACAAATAGTTTTATCAAATTTAGAAAATTTAAAAAATGAGGATTATATTGCTTGGATTGGACATGCCACATTTATAATTAAATTAGGCAACACTACTATTATTACTGATCCAGTTTTTTCAAAAAACGCGGGACCATTAATATTTGGTCCAAAGAGATTTACTGAGCCAGCATTAAGTTTAAAAGAAATTCCTGAGATAGATCTTTTTTTACTTACACATAATCATTATGATCATCAAGACATGATGACTATTAGAAAATTTCCATACAAAAATGCAAAAGTTTTACTCCCTCTAAAATTAGATAAATATTTTAAAAAAAATGGATACAAAGATGTCAATGAGATGGATTGGTATGATGAAATTTCAATTAATGAAAAATTAAAAATTACTTTTTTACCAGCTGTTCATTGGTCAAAAAGGAGTTTGACAGACACCAATAAAACATTGTGGGGAAATTTTTTAATTGAGTATGATGGAAAAAAAATCTTATTTATGTGTGATACTGGTATAGGAAATATTTACAAGTCCCTAGGAGAAAAATATGGTCCGATAGATTTAACTCTAATAAATATTGGCGCTTACAATTTCTATCCTATAATGCCATATAAAGATAAGTCAGTTTATCATACCAATCCAGAGGAAGCAGTTAGTGTTGGTAAAGACTTGGGTAGCAAAAAAATACTAGGTATGCATTGGGGAACATTTGTTTTATCTTTAGAACCGATAATGGAACCACCTATTAGATTTAAAAATAGTGCTCAAAAATATGGTTTTAAAAAAGAAGATTTAATTATTTTTAAGATTGGCCAAATATCATCACTTAAAGAAATAATTAATTAAATGAAAATTTTATATATTCCTGTGGCAAAAAAATTAAACGAAAAAAATTTTAACAATTATTTAAAGTGTTTTGTATACGACATAAAGGTGATTATTAATAATTTTTTACCTAACAGAAAAATAACTAAAAATACTAACGGTTATATCGAATCAGCAATTCATTCGAACGCTTATGTTTTTGAACTTCCATATAATTATTGTTTATTTTTTTCTTCAATTCTTAATTTGATATTTGACGCAATTTTTATTAATTGGAAATTTACCAATGATAGAAATGACAAAAATATAGATTCAAAATTAATAAGAATATCTAAAAAGTTTAAAAAGAAGAGAGTAATTGTAGATAGTTCTGATCTCAGTAATCATCAAATTAATAGAGAAGTGCTTGAAAATTTTGATTATGTTATTAAGCGAGAAAAAAACAAATCTATATCTGATAAAAAATATTTAACAACAATGCTGCCATTGGTTTTAATAGACTATAAGGTTTCAAAAAATAATGAAACAATTAATTGGGATAAAATTGGAAAATCAAAACCAAATGATAAATTTAAGTTTGATATTTTTTTTTCTGGAACACCAAATAACCAACAAAGACGTGAGATATTAGAATATTTAAATAGCAAAAATTTAAATTTTTTTGGTCAATTAAAAAAAATGCCTTTGAATGAATATTTAAATGCCATATATGACTCTTCAATTAACTTAGCAATTCCAGGAACTGGAGGGGCAGAGTTTACATTTAGACATTTAGAAATTTTATCTTGTTGCTCTTTTTTAATGTGTCATAACGAAATTAATAAATTAGAATTACCTATGCCTATTAAAGATGGTGAGCATTTTGTGACATTTGAAAATAAAGAGGACTTATTAGAAAAAGTTAAATTTTATTTAGAAAATAAAGATTTAAGAAAAAGAATAGCTTTGAATGGTAGACAAGTGTTAGAAAAATATTACTCGCCTAAAAATCATGGAAATGAGATATTAAAAAAAATTTTTTCTTAAAGTGAATTTATGAAATTTACAAAATATATATTCTTTATTTTAATTTTACTTAATATTGATCAAACATATTCTGAGGAAAGAGGCAATAAATTAGATAAGCTTTTTAACGATCTAAAAATTGAAAATGTTACTCTAACTCATAGCACAGAACAAAAAATTTGGAAGATATGGAATACTCATCCCTCAGATCAAGATTTGACAGAAAGATTAGCCAAGGGGTCATTCTTTCTAAGAAACAACAAATTAATTAAAGCAGTCGAAATTTTTACAGAGATTATTAAAAAAGATCCAAATTGGGCAGAAGCATGGAATAAGAGAGCAACTGTTTTGTATATGTTGGGCGATTATCAGGGTTCACAGAAAGATATTGATAAAGTGTTGGAGCTTGAAAAAAGGCATTTTGGAGCTTTAGCGGGACAAGGATTAGTAAATATCAAATTAGAAAATTATGAAAAAGCCATAAAAAGTTATAAAAAGGCAAAAGAAATATATCCGACAATGCAATCACCCGATATTATGATTAAACAGATAGAGGAATTGATAAAACAACAATTAATTTAAATTCTAAATTGTTGATGCTATTATTAATAAAGTAATCTTTAAAGAAAATGCAAAAAATAAATTGGAATTTTCCAACGAATATGTGGGTTGGTGAGAATAGATTTAAAGATATCCCTAAAGCCTGCAAAACTTTAAATATTTCAAAACCCTTATTAGTTACTGATCAAGGACTAGCTCAAAAAGATATTGTAAAGAATACTTTATCAATTTTAAAAAACAATAATCTTAATGTTGAATTATATTCTAATGTTTTTGGAAATCCTACAGGCACAAATGTTAATGAGGGTGTAGAGAGTTACAAAAAAAATAACTGCGATGGTGTAATTGCCTTCGGAGGCGGTAGTGGTTTAGATGTTGGTAAGGCTGTTGCTTTTATGTCATGTCAAAATCTATCAATTTGGGACTTTGAAGATGTTGGAGATAATTGGACTAAGGCAAATACAAATAAAATTCCACCTATTATTGCTGTTCCGACGACTGCTGGAACCGGATCAGAGACTGGTAGAGCATCTGTAATTTTAAACGAAAAAACAGGTGTTAAAAATATTATATTTCATCCAAAGTTTTTACCTTCAATAGTAATTTTAGATCCTGTTTTAACAATAGGATTGCCATCAAATATTACTGCTGCAACAGGTATGGATGCATTAGCTCATAACTTAGAAGCTTTTTGTGCCTCAAGTTATCATCCTATGGCAGATGGAATAGCATTGGAGGGAATGAAATTAATTAAAAAATGGTTATTAGAGGCAGTTAATAACGGATCAAATTTAGAGGCTAGAATGAATATGTTAGTAGCAGCGAGTATGGGGTCAACTGCATTTCAAAAAGGACTAGGAGCAATTCACTCTTTGAGTCACCCAGTGAACGCTTTAAATAATTTACATCATGGATTATCTAATGCAATTTTTATGCCTTATGTTTTAACTTTTAATAAAGATGTAATCGAAAAAAAAATAATAAAAATTTCTAGCTATCTTGGATTAAAAGATCAATCATTTGATGGGTTTTTAAATTGGATTTTAGATTTAAGAAAAAAATTAAATATACCTCACAAACTATCTGATGTGATAAAAGAGGAAGAGTTACAAATAGATCGTTTATCAAATATGGCTTTACGAGACCCATCTACAAGTGGAAATCCTAAGAAATTGACAGAAAATGATATGAAAAAAATGTATCTGAATAGTCTGTCTGGCAAATTGTTTTAATTATTTAAAGCATCATCTAAAAGATTTTTTTTTCTCAAAATACTGTACAGTTCTTTAAGATTAAATTTTTCATCGTTATCTTTAATAAGCCTAATTTTAACGATTCCAAATTGTTTATAAAAATCTTTCCAAAAATAATTAGTTGGATCTTTTTTATAGTACTTTGGAGTCTTCAAAAATATTTCATTAAATCTTTGGGCTGTTTTTTTTAAAATATTTTTGGTTTTTAAATTAATATTTTTTTTATAAATACTCATAAGTTTAATATTATTTTTAAGCATTAATTTTGATAAGCCCAATTCATATTTGAGAATAATTTTATGATGGACATTCAAAGGTTTTATTTTTTTCCACCAGCTAGAAATATTTCTATTTCTGAATAAATTTGCTGATAAAAAAAAGAAATAAGATTGAATATGATCTGTTAATTCCCGCGATCTTGATACACCCCAAAATTCGTTGTTTTTAATTTTTGTTTTTTTTATAGAGTTTAAAATCTTTATTGGTTTTACAAACAAAACACTCGAATTTGCAAAAAATATATTTTTGTTATTGTAATCGTTTTTAATATTTTTAGATAAATATTCCCACCCAATTTTATAAGAATAAAAGTCATATCCAATATTTTTTCTTTTAATAACTTTAATTCTTTTAGTAATTTTTTTTAATTCTGAATTATTAATTTTTGTTGATACAAAAATAATCTTTTCAAAAAATTTTTTACTTTTATTTAAAAATTCTAATATATCTTTTCTGATCAAACCTTTTGAATGGTAATGTGCAAAAATTAAATAATTATTCTTTTTTATCATTCAAATTATGTTTAAATAATATGTTATTTTACTTTATACTAGGATAACTATTTTGAAAAATTTAAATATTTTAATTATTGAGGGAAATAACTCTGAGGATAGCTCAGTTTTTATTAAGGCTGCTGGAGCGACTGCTGCAGATAATCTAAAGAATCTTGTCCTAAAATTAGAGCCAGCTTCAAATATTGAAATTATAAATCCTGTAAAAGATGATGAAACAAAACAAGCTTTAAAGAAAATTGAAAAGTATCATGGTATTATTTTCACAGGAGGTGCTATGCGTATCAATGATATGACAAATGAAATAAAAAAACATATAAGTTTTGCATCTAGCTGTTTCAAATGTAATAAAAAAATTTTAGCAATTTGCTGGGGTTTACAAGTTTGCTCTACCGCTGCTGGAGGTGAAGTTGCACCCTCAATTAAAGGAGCGCATATTGGTATAGCATCCAATGTCGAGATTAATGAAAAAGGTTTAAAAAATTTAATATATAAAAACAAAAAAAAAATTTTTACTACTCCAGCATTTAATTTTGATGAAGTTACCAAAATCCCTTATGGAGCTGAACTTTTATCTAGTGATAAATTAAATAAAGTAATGGCAATTTATTTCAAAAAGTATGACTCCGAAGTTTGGGGTTTACAATATCACCCTGATTATGAATACTGGCAAATGGTTAATATTTCAAAAGCAAGAAAACAAAGATTATTAAACAAAAAAGTATTTACTGACGAGAATGCTTTTGATGAGCATATGAATTTTATAAAAAAAGAGGATGATAAATTAGATTTTGAGAATAGGACTCGTGAAGTTAGAAATTGGTTAGAATATGTTAAATTGAATTAAAATGTGTGGAAGATACGTTGTAACTAATCCTGTTTTAAAAACTGATAGAATAATAAAATCAGCTATTCAAGTTGAGAATAATGAAAATTATAATGCGCATCCTTATCAAAAACTCCCTGTTATTAAGAAATATAAGAACGGTAATGCTTTAGAAAATTTAAAATGGGGACTAATTCCAGAATGGGCAAAAGATAAAGAATTTAAAGCTTTGATTAACGCAAGATTAGAGACAATTGATGAAAAAGTATCCTTTAAAAAATTAATTAAAGATTTTAGATGTGTGGCAGTCGCCGATGGATTTTATGAGTGGAAAAGAAAAGAAAATGAGAAAATACCTCATTATTTTTTTAGAGAAGATAAAAAACCAATCTTTTTTGCTGCTATATTTGAAAACAATCAGTTTTGTTTAATTACTGAAGAAGCATCTGAAAGTATCAAAGAAATCCATCATCGCCAACCTGTAATATTAAATCAAAAAGATGTGAATCGATATTTAAATTTAGAATTATCAGGCTCAAAGTTTTTAAAAGAATGTGAAAAATCAAACTTAGTTTTTCATGAGGTTTCAAAAGAAGTTAACAAACCGGCTAATAATACTGCGTCATTAATTCAACAAATTAATAATTAGATAGTTGAGTATATAATCATATTCAATTAAAATAAAAGACAATGATAACATACATAATACCCTTTATTATTTTAATTTTAATTGTGGTTTTTATTCATGAGTATGGACATTATTATTTTGCTAGAAAATATGGTGTTGGCGTTACAGATTTTTCGATTGGATTTGGAAAAGAAATTATTGGTTGGAATGATAAGTCAGGCACAAGATGGAAAATTTGCTGGATACCTCTAGGTGGTTATGTAAAATTCTTTGGTGATAGAAATGTATATTCTCAGGCTGACCATGATGAAATTTTAAAAAAATACAGTGAGGCAGAACAAGCAAAATTATTTACTTTAAAACCATTATATCAAAGAACACTGATTGTTTTTGGTGGTCCTTTAGCTAATTTCTTATTAGCTTTAGTTATTTTTTTCTCAATTTATACTTTCATTGGAAAAGACTTTACTCCAGCAGTTATCAATGAAGTTCAAAAAGATAGTCCTGCAATGTCAGGAGGATTAGAGCAAGATGACATTATTCTAGAAATTGATGGAAATGAAGTTCAAAGCATCCTTGATGTTTCAAAATATATTACAATGTCCACAGATGAATTTATCGATTTTAAAGTAAAACGTTCTTATGACGAAATATTATTAAAAATAAAACCAATAATGATTAAAAGTGAGGACAACCTAGGTAATTCAGTTAATAAAAGAATTGTAGGCATAAAACTTGGGGCTTATAACAATAAGATTAACCATGTAAAACTTGGTCCAGGACAAGCAATTTTGCATGCTATAAATGAGGTTTATTATGTGAGTATTTCTAGCCTTAAATATATTGGAGGCATGATTATTGGAAAAGCTGACACCTCACAATTAGGTGGACCAATCAGAATTGCTAAAATTTCAGGTCAAGTTGCGGATATTGGTGTTTTAGCATTTATAAGTATGATGGCTTATATTTCTATTAGCCTTGGGTTAGTAAATTTATTTCCCATTCCTATGCTAGATGGTGGTCACCTGATGTTTTATGCATTTGAGAAAGTATTAGGTCGTCCTCTATCTCAAAAAACGCAAGAAGGTTTTTTTCGAATCGGTATGTTTTTATTGATATCTTTAATGTTTTTTACAACATTTAATGATTTAAAGGATCTTGGTTTGTTTAAATAATTAAGATTAAAAAAAATTAAAAAAACCAATAAAATCAACACTAATTAAAGATTATACAACATATTGTGTTTATAAACATTTAAGTAACTAAAAAAAAGGTTGATTTTTAGGGGTTTTTTTGAAAGATAGAAATAACCTAAAACCGGAGCTAAAATGAACAAAAAACAATTAGTTGTTAAACTTTCAGGGGCATTAAATTTAAGTAAGGCTGATGCTGAAAGAACTTTTGACACAATTACCAATACTATTTTAGATGCTTTAAAAGGTGATGATTCTGTAAAAATCGCTGGATTTGGTACTTATAAAGTGGCTAAAAGAAAAGCTAGAGTTGGAAGAAACCCTAGAACTGGTGAGCAAATTCAAATTGCAGCATCACAAAAGGTAAAATTCTTACCTGCAAAAGCTTTAAAAGAAGTATTCAATAAATAACTCTTTTTAAAACAGCCTTAATGTTCGTAAAATTAGCATTAAGGCTGTTTGTATATGCAAATATTGCATAGCCAATTTTCCTAATCAGCGTTAGTTTTTAAATTATTAAAAAATATAAGTACTCCCTTTATAGGGAGGTCTTATGACTAAATTAATAAAAATAATAAGTGCACCACTTATTAGTTTAATTTTTTTATTAAACATGAGTAGTGCAGGTATGGCAGAAACCACAGTTTCTGCTGAA
>MDSW01096210.1_pt1 | contig 12569 bp, 10 predicted proteins | sample 811171 | NCBI WGS metagenome assembly MDSW01 (sample SAMN05326641, study PRJNA326480) | marine metagenome | isolation source: seawater | place: Atlantic Ocean: North West | collected 2012
AATTCATTTACTGATATTTTTGGAGGTAGATTGTACGAAAAAGATGGAATAATTGCAGGAATTAAGTCAAGCATTACATTTACTGAAAAAACAAAATTCATCTTTGCTATAAACAAAGGAATTACTTCTCAAATTAGAGAAAAACCATATGACGTGAATGATTTCATTCCTGTCGAAGAAAGACTAATCCCTTTTGAAAATATGATTTACATGGGTGATGGGCCTAGTGACATTCCCTGTTTTTCAATGATTGAAAAATTAGGCGGAACAAGTATAGCAATTGATTCTAAAGATGAATGGTCAAAAAAATGGGAGTACGAATTAAGAGAAAGAAAAATGGAATCATTCAAGGCTGATTATACCCAAAATAGTGAATTGATGAAAAAATTAGAATCAATAATTCAAAATTCAATCTATAGTGGATAATTCTTTAATGTTTTGGGATATCCCTCAATAGTTGTTTCCAGTTTTAATGATGGAGAAAGCTTTGAATCAGCATTATGTAATCTAAAATGAAACTGCCATCCTTTATCAAAAGACATACTGAAAGTTATTCCATTTTTTTGTAATTTCTTGGTTTCCACTAGTTGGGTATTCAACATCTTTGTAGGCAATACAGTTTTTTTTTCATTTAGAGTTTTGTTAAAATTAAACAGAGCTACTGTTGAATCAGTAGATCTGCCAATTAATTTGTAGTAATCCTCTGTACCGACGATAAATTTTACAAAGTTTTTTACTACTTTTTTGTCTTTTTTCTGTAACGCTTTAAATTCTGTAATAAAGGCCTCGTGAGTTGGTTTATAGTATTTTTTGATTTTTATTTTTTCATCAATTTGGTTCCAATTCTTTTTACTTTTTCTTGTATTTTCAAAAATTTTCTTCATTTTTGTCAAATACGAATCTGAACATGGGGTTCCAATCCATCTTTTCCCAAAATCATTTTTATCTGATAATCTGGGTGATCGTATTGATTCATTGTTCCATTTACACGAAATTCCGATTTCCCAATAGCCTTTTTTAATTAAAATATCTCTAACATCTCCTTTCTGTCCCTTTGCATCTGATTGTTTTGAAAGAATTATCTTACCTTGTCCTTTTGATATTTTCTCTTCTTTTTTCATTAAAAATTCTACAAACTTTTCTGCTACTCCATCATACAATTCTAACTTTTTCTTCTGTTTTTTCTTAACTAAAAGATAAGACTCTTTGATCTTCTTAACTTCACTGTCTTCTTTAATCTCGACATCTAGATCTGCATCAAAAATTTTATGCAATAATTTTCTTAAAACTGTATATTCAAAAGCATGTCCTGCTTCTGTCTGTGAAATATTTTCTGTTTTCCTATTATCCATTAAACCTATTTTTTTTCATGATATTTAGAAATTTCATGGCTAAGTATCAAAACTTCACTAGATTTTTTCATGGATTTCTTACCTTCGTTATTTTTACTGACATTTTTCATTCCATATCCCCATTTGAGTGGAATTATTTTGTAATCGCTGTATACATTTCTAATTTTTTTAGAATCATTATACGACAGTATCCATTTTTTTGTTTTACTTAAAATTTCATACAACTCCATATGGTCATCTTCTTGAATATGCATATCTCCTTTTACCCCATACAATTTATTTTGAATCCAATATGGTGGGTCAAGATAAAACATTGTGGATTTATTTTTTTTAATTGCTTTTCTAAAATCTAAACATTCTACTGTAATTTTTTTTGTAAGGTTATAATTTTTAAAATCTAACAATCTTGTTAATGAGGATTCAGTAAATCTTGGATTTCCAGGAGTCCGTCCACCTGATAATGTTGAACCTGAATATGATGTTCTGTTAATTACATAATATAGGGCAGCTCTTTGAATTTTATTTTTTTCTGCTACTACACTTTTCTGTAACGCTGAATATTCTGGTCCAGTGGTAGTGTACAATCCATTTTCTCCAGATGACCACCACGCAGCAACATGTCTTGCTAAAGTTGTTGGTCGTTTTAACAAATAACTCCAAAATGCAACTAGAGGCTCAAATCCATCATATGCCTTGACCTTCATCCCATTATTAGCACACCTTAATTCCACAGAACCTCCTCCCAAAAACGGTGAACAAATCGTTCGAGTATCTTTTGGAATATACTGAACAATATCATCTACTGCTCTTGTTTTCCCGCCTGGATATCTTAAAACAGATACTTGCTTGTTATTGTTCTCCGCAATCTGGCTTTGACGCATGAAGATTAGACTTTTTGATTATATTTTAATACTAATTAGATATTTTAGATACTTGATGACATTTGCTCAAATTGTAAAAAATGAGTTTAACAAAAACAAAACTCGAACTCTAAAGGAATTGTATGATGCATTAGACGCACATCCAGATGTTAGCTTATCTGGAACTATATTGAAACATCGGATTAGAAGCGCTCTTTATGGTCTTAAAAAGGCAGAAAAAGTTGAATTAGTATCAAAGGCCACCTATTCTGTGACTAAAAATTTCTAATATTACTTGAAACTATGAATACTATGCCTCGGAATCTTTCTTTCCTAATTGATGTCAAAGGTGACATGTGTAGAATCGGATACATGAAAATAATCTCCCACATACTTGCCCCAAACAAAACTTTACCTCCTGAACCATTAAGCGAAAGACTAGAAACACTGTCTGTTGATAATAGTAATCCGCGTTGGGAAAATCTTATGGAACAAGAAGAACTTCAAAACGGATTAAGTAAAACAATGATGATTCCAAAAGGAACTGCAAAAAGCTATGTTGAATTTGCCGAACTTTTAAAAATTTATAGTTCTTTTGATCATTCTCTAATTTCTAACGGTATTGTACTATCTAATTTATTAAATCTGGGTCTTAACACTGATTTTTTCCAAACACATACAAATCCTCTTGTATTGACCAATCTTGAAAAAATTTTTTTCTGGAACATATTTTTAGAGGAAGATTCTGCACCACTTTTTATTTTAATGAATTATATTATTACAAAAAATAATATTTGTACAAGATCAGAACTTATGGGATGTCTGATGGAAACTCCAGATGGTTACAAAAATTTTTTACAAGGAATGATAGATAATCCTGATACTGATTGGGATTCTAGAACAAAGGCAGTATCTAGATTACAAACCGTAGATGATTTTGCCCAAAATCGACAAGACTCACAAGATAAAGGTGAATGGAATCTAACAGAACAATATGCACTTTATCGTCATTTTGCTGATCCAAGAATTCAATGGTTAGTTGATTTAGGATTTTTAAAAAAAGAAGGACGTTCTGGTTTTCGTTTAACATTAGTTGCAAATGACATATTCACGATCTTTTCAAATTATAAAAATGATGAAAATTACAATCCGTTTATTGAATTATGTCAATTATTCATAGAAAATCCTAGACCTGTATCTGATGAAGAAATAAAAGAACAAATTCTCAATTCATATGATGGTTTGACAAAAGGAGGAACATCAACTACGAAAAAATCCTTACTTTATTCTGCAGTTGTCTATTCATTACTAAATTCTGGTTCTATAATTGGTCATGAGAAAGTTATAACGCTTGTAGATAAATTACAACAAGAACGTCCTAATTGTATTTATGAATCTGTTGATTATGATGGAAATCCAACATTCATACACATAACTACAGATGAATTTAGAGAAGAGTATGGATTATAAAAGATCAAACATCTTTACTGATAAAGAATTTTTTGTCTTTTTCTTTTGCTATTGCTTTAGCTATAATTCCTTCCATCTCGCCCAAAATATGTCTGGGTACTAAACCAAGTCTTCCAACTCTTTGTACTATGCCAGAAATAGATGCTTCAGTAAAAGGAAATGTTTCTTCAGTTATGCCCCCCTCGTTATCTGGACACTTATCCTTAGCTACTTTTAGATTATTCTTCCAGTCATCATTATCAGGCCTAAATTCTTTTAGAAATTGCTTAATCCATTTCGGTGAATCTGCGGGGCTAAGAGTAGCTAACTCAATATAATTTCCTCCCCCAATTCTACTTTTGATTGGTCCAACCTGCAAAAACTTATTTCCACTTTCAGGAGTTTCAGTCATCATAACCCCAACTGACTCTACATCTAGTAATTGTCTAAAGCCTTCTGCATATGTTTCCATATGCGCCTTACTTAATTGTGCAATCTTTTCTAATTCATCAAATGCAAAAATTATGATTTGATCTGGATGACCAATATTGAAAATGTGAATAATTGTCAAAAAATTTTTCATTGCTATTTCTACATTTTTACTCGCATCTTCATTGACACCAAGGACATCTTTTTTTGCTGGATATCCTGCCAAGTATTTCCAGCATTCTTTTCGTATATCATCCTTATAATCTGATTTTAATGCCTGCATTATGACCATCACCATCTCTTCATTTACTGAAAATCCAGATACTTCTGTCAAACGTTTGTGTATTTTTTCTATTTTCTCTTCTTGAGTTACTTTTGGACCTCTTAAACCCAAATCATTTTCTAATACGCTATACATGTCATGAAGCCACTGCATGATTTCATTTTCCCCTAACTCTTCATAGATAACAAGTTTGTAAATATCAATAAAATTTTTCGATCCTGTAGTTTGCAACTTTGCATAAATCGGATATGGTTTTTTCTGCATCACGCCCAACTCTTCTGCAATTTTTATTGCCTGTTTCAATGAATGTGTTTTACCACTTCCATATGTTCCTTCAAACACAATTCTTAATTTTGTAGGCATCTCATGAGATGATGCTTCTACACGTTCTCTTACTTTGTTTAGAACACCAAATTTATCTACATATATGTTTGAGTTAGTCAATGGCCATGTTACTAAACCAAATCTTTGGTGACTGGACAAATTAAAATTTTCTTCTGGTTCTGACATGGATCTATAATGTTTGATTAGTATAAAACGTTTGTTTCATATTTTATTTTTGAGGTAGAAAAGTATACTATTTTCTACTATTTTCCCAAACACTTTTTTCAATACTTGATTGTAAAATTGTATTATATCCCACTTCTATTGAATTTACATAATCTAAATCTGTAACAAGTATTGCTGCTTCTTGGTTACCACTTGCTCCTTTAGTAAAATTTGCAGACCCTATTATTGCAAATGAAATTTCATCTACACTTGCCACATAGATCTTCGCATGTAGATCTTTGTGATAATATATTTCCGCATTACATTCATTTTCATATAATTCAATTAGTTCTTTATGTTGTAATGTATTATTAATCCTAAAACTATTTTCAGGAGGAAGTGTTATGATTTGAATTATACTATTTTCATTTTGTCCTATTGTTTTAATTAATTGATACCATTCTTCGTTTCCAAATTTTTTTAAAAAAGGTGAACAAATTAAAAATCGCTGAACATTACGTGCGCCACGTATTTTTATGCCCTCAAAAAGCTCTTTTGGTACATTCTTTAAGATTAATTCAAATCCCTGAGATTCTTGCTCAAATCCACATTCTGGACAAATTTTTTTACTCATTATCTAATTCTACGGGATGGCCTCCGCCATGAGCAGCTAATCTAGGTCTGATTTTGGATAAAAATACTCGATTAGAGTCTCGTGATGAAACTAAAGCCTCTCCATTGTCCAAACTGCGCAACACATTTCCTAGCACATTTGTGTCGTACGTTTCGTTTTCTATAGTCACTTTCTTCAAATCTAAATTTAGTAATCTATCGCTAGCAGCTCTAATATCTGATGAAAATGATAAACTATGACAGACTAGAAGATTTACTTGTGAGGTTAGTTTTCCATCCAATGCAGCAGGTTGTTGTGTTGTTCCTATCATTCCTAATCCGAGACTTCTTCCCTCTTTTGCATATTTTATCAACCATTCTTTACTCGCATTATTTCCAGACGCAGGACAGTAGTTATGTGCTTCATCAATCAAAATCCATCCTTTAGGGAAAACTGTCTCTGGATCTATTTCTTCTCCTCTAACCCTCATTAATTCTTCGCGTTCTTTTCCAATTTCTCTAAATCTAAAAATTTTTTTTGTTATTAGGCCTGCAATCAAGGCTTTCAAGTCATCTGGAATGGAATTTAATTTAATAATTGACAAACTACCTCTTTGAAAAATTTCATCAATTGGTGTACCGTTTGTATCAAAAATATTAGCATCTCTAATTGCTGTTAACCTAGAAGTTAGTGCACGTATTGTAGCTCTTTGAAATCCCATATCTTCATTGCGAATACCTTGATCCTTTTGTATACACCTGATTAACGTATCTATATTGTAATTTGGATCTGCTGGAACTGGGCCTACCACCGTCATGTTGCCATCATCGTCAAATTCAACTTCGGTCCAACCATCTCTTGTTACTTTGTTATATGCATCGTTTAACAACTGACCTAACGGTTCATCATATCTGTTTGTTCCTAAAACTCCTACCCAGTCATCTACTTCCATATCTGAATATGCTAATGAGAATTCTATCCAATTTGGATCTGCTCTGTTATACCCTCTAGGTACAAAAACTCTCATATTTCCAAACCCAGTTGGTTGTAAATTCCAACTTTCCAAAATTTCATGTTGATCACTTTCACTTACTGGTGGTGGATTTGCCATTTGCCAGAAATGACCAAGTGTATCAAATAATACTAATGCATGTTCTCCATGACCGCTTGAGATCTGACCTTCATCAGAAATCAATCCTTCTACTAAATTTCCTAATGTATAGCTCTTGCCAGTACCTCTAACACCGTAAATCATTATGACACTTGGAAATCCTGTGTCAACAAAAACATTGAATCCATTGCATTCCAAACTTGTGTTTTGTTCACAGATTTTACCAAGAAAAACCGCTTGCCTTATTCTGTCTTTTGGATCAGAACCTAAAACAATAGTTTTTTGTTCTTCCAGCAATTTTTTAAACCGCAATGAATCTACAGTCAGAATGTTTGAATCCAATACTGTATTAAAATGCGGTGGAAACATTATTCTATTATTTTTTCCCAATATAAAAAAATTTAAGCTTCGCTATTATCGAACTCAGTTTATTTCATATGAAATTCTTTGTTTTTTTACAATAAAATTATCTATTATGGCATTCCAATTACTGTGTATTGGAATTCTGTAAACTAATTCCATTTGACGATTAAAATTTATAATTTGTGAAAAATTTTTTGATGAAGTATAATCTGTACTTAACGTAATATTTACCGTATTTTCTGTAATTTTTTTCTTAATTTGTTTTCTTTCAAACATTGCCATAATTTGTAAAAAATTTATTAATTCATAATTTTCTTTTGGAATCTTTTGACTTTTTAACAAAAAATTTTCAAAAAACACCTTCATTACTGAATAAGTACTACGTCTCAAAATTTGCGGCACTCTATTTTCCAAAAACATATCTGATACTGTCACAAAAAGACTTGAGCTAAACCTAATTGTTGTTCCATATTCAAAAATTCTTGCATCGTATTTTTCGCTAATATTTTTTAATTTTCCAATTATCTCTTCTCTCTTACCATCTTTTATCTCAAAAATAGTATCATGTGGTTCTTTTATTGTAAAATTCAAAGAGCTAAAAAGTTCTGCCTCGATTTCTGTAATTCCTATTCTATCATCGATATTTTTTTCTAATACATTCTTAATCTGTGTAATAATATTAGGTCCTACAACTTGAATGGAATCATTATTTGATAGATTGATAATTTTTTCTCCGCCACTTTTTAAAAAAACTTCAGAATCTGTTGATAACATTGTGGTGGCATCTGTTGTTGATATATTTACAATTTCCATTGGTCCATGAATTGTTGCATTATTGTCTATTGGAAATTGTGAAATTTTACCTTCATGATCAATGCATAATAAATTATCTCCTGTAAACATTTCATCTACCTTTACCAATCCATTGTTAATCCACAAAAAACAATTTCTTGGAACTAAAATGCCTGTTTCAGGTTTTTTAGTTTCCATTAATAATAAATTTTTTTATTAGACAAAAAGATATTGTTTGCTGACTATGAAATTTTTTAAAACATCTCCATTTAGAATCACACCTTCAAAAGATACATCTTTTTGGGCAGATAGAAAGAACACCAAAAAAATGATAGATTATGCAATAAACGAATTTTTTACAAATGAACCTTCAAGAATTCTTGATTTATGGGGTGTTTATGGTAGTGGAAAATCACATACACTATCATATATTTCCAATTTTGCAAATGAAAAATGCATTGTTGTGTATAGCCCTCTCCCAAAAAATCTCAAAAACTTTGCAGAATTATATAAACAATCTTTTGCCCCAAATTTTGATTTTAAAGAATTTTCTCTTGCCTGTTCTGAAATCTATAGAAAATATTGTTCATCTGCAAATTGGCAACAAACATTTGCTCCGGTTATGCAAGAATTATTAGATAATAACTTAGATTTTGCTAGAATTATTTATACAATTGGAAAAACTCTAAGATTTTCTTCTTATGAAGAAGCAGTTCTTGAAGAAGAAAATTTTGGTTTATGCATTCAATGGTTAAAAGGTGAAACATTACAATCAGTAAATTTAAAAAAAATTAAAGTACAAAAATCACTAAAAAATGATTTAGAATTTGTTAAACTCTTTGGTATGATAACAAAAGTATCAAATTCAGAAAATATGAATAAAAAAATTATTTGGGCACTTGATGATTGTCATAGTTTTGATGATGATAAAAAAAAGGCAACAGTAGTACAACGAGGTTTACGTGATCTTTTTGATAGTTGCCCTGATGGATTTTGTCTGATTCTTGCTTCTGCATCTATTACAAGAGATGTATGGGATGACATGTTAATTGGTGATCTGAAAAGTAGAATTTCCCCAACATGGAAAATCAATCTTGGACTCTTTGACCCAGAGAATCTAACAGATCCAGTACAATTTATTCATGATTTAATTAATTTTGAACAGTTCAAATTAGAAGACAAAGATACTTGGTATCCATTTGAAAATGAAAGCGTAGTTAATACAACCATTTCTCATATACAAAAATCTGGAATTGAATTCACGCCTAGAAGAATTATGGAATTTTTCTCTGCACTTGTGAACAATGCAGAAATTCAAAATTTATCTATAATTGATGAAAAATTTGTAACAGAATTTATAAAAAATTAAAATAATAATTTTATAAATTTTGACGGTTTTGGCCTGCTTCACATATATCTAAATACGGACAATAGCCACAATGGAAACCTGGCTTCGGTTCAAACTTCTCATCCAAAATATCTTCAAGCATTGGTTTTATTTTATTTTCAAAAAATACTGCAACTTTTTGCTCATCAAGATTAAGTGACTTCCATCCTTCTATCTCAAAATAATACAATGATCCTTTGACAGGATATTTTCCCAATTCTTTTGTCTCTTTAACACCTCGTGCATAAATATACAACTGAGGATCATCATGCCATTTTGCTCCAGACGGTAAATTTTCGCCGCTCTTGAAATCAACAACCTCCAGGTCGCCACTAGAATTTTCTTCTACCCAATCAATACTTCCAGTAACTTTTACCCCCTCGTAATCAAAACTAAATTCTTGCTCTGTTACCCTCACCTTATTTTTCGTATTTTTACGCCAGTTTAGATAATTATCAATCATGGTCTCTGCTCTATTTGTATGAGCTCGTGATTCATTTTTACTAGAATATGATTTGAAAACCCATTTTTCCTTCAATTTTTTCATTGCATTTTCTTTGGTTGGAATACTATCAGGGTCATCTTTAGTCAAAGCATCAATTGTATCATGAACTGATGTGCCTAGATCAAATGGGATTGAAGAACCGGTAACAGGAGTTCGAAGAATTTTTTCGTGTTTATACTTGTACGGGCATTGCATGTAAACTGTAAGGCCTGATTTTGAAACACTTAGTGAATCATGATCAAAGAGAGGTTTTTTGGCACCTTGAAGATCTTGAAAGTTCAAATCTTTTTCATCAATGGCTAAAACATCTGCTACATTAAACCCACTACATGTAGGATCATCTTCTCTATGTTCCTGATAATATTTTATTCTTGCAAGCTCAATTATTCTTGCAAGTGCTGTAGAAATCTGCATTTTGCTTACAGAATCTACAAGTTGTCCTTGCACATCATTTTTTATTCTCTCATGAATTTCTGATGGTGATTGTGCTATTATTTCATCTGTATTGTAATCTGAAATATCTATGAAATCTTTTTTGTTAGCATCATCGTGTTTAACTTCTATAAGATATTTTGAAACCTTTCTTCCTCCTGCTTCTCCTTTTTTGTATTTTCTAGGAGATAAAATATGAAGTGAGTTTTCTGCCCTTGTACATGCCACATAAAGTAATCTTTTATCATCAAACGCTTTTGTTGCAGCATTGAAATTCAAACTAACTTGATTTCCTGTAATGCCATCTCTAACATAAAATTCTCGTTTTACATCATTTCCTGGAAATTTATACTCTGTAATGTCTGTGATAAAAACAACTGGATATTCTTTACCTTTTGCTTTATGCATAGTCATTACTTGTACGGTGTCATCTAAGACTGAGGTTTCCTCTAAATCAATTTCTACTTTTCTTAGGTACTTTACATATTCGTCAAACTCTTGTAATGTTTTACCAGGATACAAGTTCTCAAACTCTAAAGTTAATTCATAAAACTTGTTCAGCATCAGAATATTTAGTCTGTTTTCAGCAGAATCATGCATCGAACATCGTTTGTAAATTCCTGATAGATCTGTGTAAATAATTTTATAAACAGTTTCTGCTACCGTACCTTTAGCAGCTTCTGCTATTGCCTTTTCAATAATTTTTACAACTTCTTTAATTTCCTGCTTTTGTGTTAAATTTTCTAATTTATCACAATCTTTCATGATTTCAAAAACTTCATCAACATCTCCTCGTGATGTAGATTCATCCCATTTTCTCCTGTTTGCCTCTTCAATGATCAATTGAATATTTGCACTATCAATTCCAGATATTGTCATGAATTTGTAAAGATACATGCCTGCAGTAGCTGGAGATTGTATTATGTGAATATAATGAAGAACCTCTGAAACTATTCCTGATTCAAAGATGTTGTAATCCCCTCTGTATGTACTTGGAATATCAAATGTCTTTAATGCATCCACAAAATTTCTGCCATCATTTCTTTTTCTAGAAAGAATTGCAAAATCTCCCCATCCATATTTTTTAGTCTCCCCATCTTTGTTTTCGTATTCTTGTCCGTACAATTCTTTTATTGTTTTTACAACATACTCAATTTGCGCTGTTTCTATGTTTGGTCTAACAATTTTTACTTTATCACCTTCGCGAGAAGCTGTATTTGTTTTATCAATTCTATTCAAAATTTTGTCTGTAAAGAGATTCGCAAATGTTACGATTTGTTTTGTTGATCTAAAGTTTTGTGTCAAGTGTTTTTCTGTGACATTTGGAAAATTATCACGAAATTCTGTAAAATTTGATTCTCTTGCTCCCTGAAAACGCATAATTAATTGATCGTCGTCTCCAACGACCATTACATTTCCACCCTCGCCTAATAATCTAATTAACTCATACTGACTAAAATTATTGTCTTGAAATTCGTCTACTAGTATGTACTTGTATTTTTTTTTGTATGATTCAAGTATGAGTGAATTTCTTTTGAACATCTCTGTTGTTTTTTTAATAATATCTGAAAAATCATATAGTGAATTTTCTTCTTGAAATTTTTCATATGCAGAATAAACTTTGTTAAATTCTAAATGATATCGAACATATTTTATAAATTCCATGTTTTCTAATTTTCCCTTTTCTTCATCTGACATTTTTTCTATTTCTCCAACTTTTTCTTCTAGCCATGTTTGCAATTCGTCAGAAGTAATAAGAGACTCTTTGAAATTAGTAATTGCAGAATTCATACCTGCAAAAAGACCTGCATTATCTTTTTGAAATGGAATTACACTTCCATCTATGTCAAAACTATCGCTATTTTTTAAGGCCCACACCTTTACAGATTCTTCTTTGATTAATTTTGAATCAATAGAAATTCCTGATTCTATCATATTATCTTCACAGATTTGCTTACAAAATGAATGAAATGTTGAAACCTTTGTTTCTGTATTGCTCATCTTTTCTAATCTTTGACTCATCTCTTCAGTACCTTTATCGGTAAATGTTATACAGAGAATTTCTTCAGGTTTTACTCCACTTTCTACAAGTTTTTTGACTCTCTCAACCAGTACGAATGTCTTCCCACTTCCAGGGCCTGCAAGTACTAGCAGATGTCCATCCTTGTGGTTAATGATCTCTAATTGTTCTTCAGTTGGTTCTTGTCCCATGTCGTCAACTAACTATCATGTTTTGTGAAAAATATAAAGATCATGTATATATTCAAACCATACTAGAAACGATCACTCATGACACAAGAAATCGAGATTCCTTTAGATTTGAAACGAGTCGTACTAATGGGTGCTGAAGAGACAAAACTTGGTGATAAGAAAGGCGCTCTAAGACAATACAGAAAAGGAAATTTACACATCAGAGAGTACGAAGACAAATTTACAGTTCATACCGATAAGGTGGACCCAAGAACAGACCCAATGGGACATCTCATCCATGACGCACAAGAAGT
>MDSW01117831.1_pt1 | contig 12569 bp, 8 predicted proteins | sample 811171 | NCBI WGS metagenome assembly MDSW01 (sample SAMN05326641, study PRJNA326480) | marine metagenome | isolation source: seawater | place: Atlantic Ocean: North West | collected 2012
CTCCTCCTCGTCCTCCACCGTGCGCACGAGTTCGCCGATGACGTCGTACCGCACCGCCGCCACGGGCAAACCCGCGCCCTGCATGTCGACCACCTTCATGGGCAGGTCGAGCCCCGACGAGCTCGTGTGCAGACACACGCCGAGGTCTGCGGCGCCCAGAAGAGTCGGGTAATCCTCCGACGCCAACCACGCCGTGCGCACCACCACGCGCTCGAGCGTCAGCGCGGCGATCCGCGCCTCGTACGATTCGCGCTCGGGGCCCTTCCCGGTGACGACCACGAACAGGTCCGGATACGACCGCCGCGACGACGCGCGTCCGCGAATGCCGTCGCCTCCTCCGGCGCTCGACCCGCGCGACGCCGCGGCTTCCATCGCGTCCTCGCGCGCGGCGCGGTCGTACTCGACGAGCGCGTCGAGCAACACGCCGAAGTCCTCGTCCGGGGTCCAGCTCGTGCTGCTCACGACGAGCGCGGGGCGGCCGGAGGAGGGCGGGAGGAGGCGAGGGCGAGCCGGCGCGCGCCTCTTTTTTTTCGCGTCGGCGGCGTCGTTCGCGGGGTTCGCGTTCGCGTCGGCGGCGGTGAACAGCGATCGCGCGCGCGGCTCGAGCGTTCGCGCCCACGCGGGCGCGGCGGCGTCGTCGAGCGCCGGGGCGATGCGCGTGAGGAGTTCGTGGGCGTCGCTCGCGTCGGCGCGTTTGAAGAACGCCGGCGGTCGGTCCCGGCACGTCACGGCGCCGGCGACGCGCCACTCGCGCGCGAGCCAGTCGCGCATGGCGTCGGTGACGCAGAGGTGCGCGTCCGCGCCGCGGCACGCCGTGGACTCGTACCACCTCGCGAGGCGCACGAGGGGGTGGGCGTCGCCGCCCGCGCCGAATTTGAGCGCCATCAGCGTGTACGCGAAGTTGTGCCAGTCGACGACGAAGGCGGCGCCGCGGAGAAGCGCGACGAGACGGCACGCCGTGAACGCGGGCGCGCAGGGGGGGGTCTGCAGGAGCACGTAGTCGGGGCGCGGAAGCCGCGCGAGCGTCAGCGCCGCGAGCTGGAAGAGCTGGAGCAGAACGCGCGTCGCGAGGGCGAGGACGCGCGGGAGGTACCGCGCGAGCCAGGCGGGGGGCGGGGAGATGAGGTGCAGGTGGATCCGCGGCTCGCGCAGAATCTCCGAACGCGGCGTCGATCCCGCGTACGCGACGACGTCCACGTCGAGCCGAGCCTGCTTCGCGAGCGAGAGCGCGTGGTACTGCATGCGCGGGGACCGGCCGAAGTCGCCGAGGACGACCACCTGGACGCGCCCGCGCGAGCGCGCGCGGGGCGCCATCGCGCGCGCGAATGAGCGAAGTGGGGCGGAAGAACGCCCGGGCGGGCAAGCCGGGCGCCCGCTCGCTCCGAACTCGCATCGAGTCATTGATGAAATAGACAGGGAATGCACGGTTTAATTCGTTTGCCGTCCCAGGGTAAATACCCATACAGCGAGTTCCCCTCCGTTCGACTCAAAATCGTGATGGAACTGGTTCCCAGAGTTGTCTTTTCTCGCTCGCTCTTGGCCGCCCCCTCGCACCCCCCCCCCCCGCGCGCGCGAAGCCGACGGACGCGAGAGGCGCACGGCGCGCGCGTCGGATCTGGCGGCGATCCCCTCCCCTAGCCGCGCCGCGGCGACGGATCCCGCGCGTTCGCCCGTAATGCTCGACGAGGGCGACGCACGCGCCGCGGAGGTCCCCTCGGCTCCCCCCGCGCGCGCGCGTGCCCACCCCGCGTCCCCTCGCGAGGGCGCCGGCCTCTACGGGGACGACGCCGACCGCGGGAGCGACATGTCGCTCGCGGAGACGGACGAGGACGACACCTCCGCCTCGGAGGGCCTTGGCGGGTGTTTCCTCGACAACCAGCTCCCGGGCACGTGTCCGCTCAAGAAGCGCCACAAGTGGGACGAGGTGGCCAGCGCGGGGCGCCACGTCGCCGCGTCGCGACGCGACGCGCCGGAGCCGACCGCGCCGAAGCACCCATCGCCGCCGCCGCCTTCCGAAACCCAACGCGCCGCCGACGACGAGGACACTCGCCGGGGTCGGGAGGATCGGGATCGCGACCCCTCGCCCGCGACGCGTCGACTCGAACGCGACTTCGCCGTCGCCGAAGAAGGCGAACTCAAAGCGGCGCGCGTCTCTTTTTCGCTCAAGCCGGCGAACCGCCATCACCGATCGATCCGCGTCGTCGTCGTGCCACGCCGCGGCGAGATTCCCGGTTCGCCGCCGTCCTCGTCGCCGCCGCCCTCGTCGCCGCCGCCTTCATCCCCGCCGCCCTCTGTCCCCCCGCGGGGTCGCCCGCGCGACGCGCTCGAAGAGTACAGCTGTGTCGAGATGGACGAGTACGTTCCCGGCGCCGGCGTCGCTGGGTTCGCGACGCCGGCCTCGAGCGACGCGGGCTTCCCGTTTCACGGCGCGTTTTGCGTCCGAACCGCGAGGCAGTTGAACGAGATATGCCAGAACCCCGAGGCGTTCAAGGAAAAATGGTGCAAGGAGCACCTCGCGACCGGTTCGTGCGCGCTCGGGCGCATGTGCTCGCGCGCGCACCACGAGCGCCAGCTGAAGCGCCACGACGGCGGTTGGGGCGCGCGGCCAGGAAAGGACGCGTACGGTCCGATCGCGCGTCAGAGGGTTCGCGCGAACGTACATTTGACGCTGTGCTGGGCGCGCGGGTGCGCGGTGTGGCTCGACGAGTTCGAGGCGGCGTACCTGTTCGTCGTCGGCGAGCGGTTCGAGGCGCCGAAAAAATCCTTGAACGCGGCGCGTTGGCTCGAGCGCGTCGCGTCGCCCGCGACGTGTGAGATTTTCGAGCGCACCGACCCGAGGTCCGGGCGGAAGCGGAAAGCCGTCACGCTCGCGCGACACGAGGACCTTGAGAAGAGCCTCAAGGCGATGACGTGGACGTGCAAGGAATGCAAGGCGCAGCACCCGCATTTCCACGCGAGCTTCTGCGGGGGTTGCGGCGCCGCGCGCAAAAAGAAAGCGACGCCCCGGCGGTGACCCGAAAAAACGAGCGAAGCCGACCTAACGACGAGCGAGGAAATGCGGGCCACGTGCCGACGCACGCGAATAGATGGATATACTTTACAAAAAAGAAGAACGTCCCTCGTCGCGTCGGGTCGCTCCCGAGCGTCCCCGCGCGACGACGCGACGCGAATCGATCGGCGCCCCCTCGCCGCTCACCCCGTGATCCGCGTCGCGCTCACCACGGCATCGCGGCGAGCCTGAGCGCGTGACGGAGCATTCCCTCGAGCGCGAGCGTCTCCCTCACCGGCTTCATCTTCGCGCGCTTCGCTCGCGCCGCGGCGAGCGCCGCCCGCGCCCGCTCGCGCGTCGCGACCGCCGCCGCCTCCACCGCCTCCGCCGCCTCCATCGCGCGCGCGAACACCGCGCCCTCGGGCGCCGCCGCGAGCGCCGCCAGCCCCGCGCCGAGCGCGGCGGTGGCCAGGACGAACGCGAGCACGGCGAGCCCCTCGAGGGTGAGGTACGGCCCCGCGGGCGCCTGAGCGGCGGCGGCGTGATGCGCCGCGTCCGCCGCGGGATGTTGAGCGCCTCGGAACACCGCGGATAAGAACGCCTCGGCTCGGAACACGAGGTCGGCGAGGAAGGGCGGGTAGACGAGGTGCGCGCCGTGCATGACGACGCGGACGGGCTCGGGCGCGGCGGCGAACGCGCCGGGGAGGAGGACGCGCGCGAGGCCCGTCGCGACGGCGATCGTCAGCGAGCACGCGCACGACGCGGCGAAGACGCAGATGGCGACGGTGTACCCGGACATCAGCGCCGCGCACGCGACCATGGCGAACACGCGGAGGGCGTGCGGCTCCAGCGCGAGGCACTCGGCGGCGGTGAACCCGGGGCGACCGGGCGTGCCCGCGGCGGACTCGGGGGAAAACAGAGGCGGGCCCCACCCCGCGGGGCTCGGCGAGGTGGAGGAGAAGGGCGGCGTCTTCTGGAGAGGCGGCGTCTTCTGGAGAGGCGGCGTCTCGGTCTCGGTGCGCGCCGCGGAGACGGGCGGCGTCTTCTCCGGGTCGGTCTTCTTCGCCGCCGGCGTCGGCGTCGCGCGCGCGGCTTCCTCCTCCTCGGCGTCGCTCCGCTCCGCCATGGCGAGGAGCGCCCTCGTGAGCGCGGCGGGCGGGGAGGGCGTCCCCGCGAGGAGCCTCGCGATGGCGCCGTCGGGCGCCATCATCGTCGCCGGGCTCTCCTTGGAGTACAGCAGCGCTCCCGGCGGCGGCGGTTTCGGCGCCGTCGCGGGCGACGTCGAGGGCGCCGCCGCGTGCTTCGACGCCCCGGGCGGGGGGGGCGTGGCGACCGTGCCGTGGAGGGTTTTCCTGAGCGAGTGCCCCGGGGAGACGGCGGCGAGCGCGACGTCCAGCTTCGAGTGCACGGACGCGAACCACGATCGGACCTCCTCGACGACGTCCTCGCGCTCGGGCGAGGCGGGCGCGAGGACGGCGTCGGCGGGCGTGTTCGCGGGCGTCGGGTGCGTGAGCTTGTTCCCCGGCGTGCACGCGGCGGCGGCGTTGACGATGGCGGCGGCGGCGACGGCGTTCGTCACCGTCGGGCTGAACGCGCCGCCCGTGCGCGTGCCCTCGTCGAAGGCGCTCTCCGCGCCCACGCGCGCGTGGAACGCCGTGGGGGAGGAGGAGAGCGTCGGGGACGAGCGCGAGACCGCGGCGGGGGCGGCGGCGTCGGGGGCGGCGGCGAGCGGGGTCTTCGCCGCCGCGTCGTCTCGCTTGCGGCGGACGGAGAGCGCCGCGCCGGGGGTGGAGCCCGCGGCCTGGGAGTTGAACGAGAGGTCCGCGACGCTGAAGCTGCCGTCCACCGCGGGCGTGATGGGGGTCACCGCGGTGGTGTTCGGGGAGCGCGGCGAGAGCGGGGCCCGGCGGGGGAGCACGGGCGTCACCGCCGCGGACTTCGCGGCGGATCCCGCGGCGCGCTCGTTCTCGCCGCGCGCGACGGTGGTGGGGGAATCCGGCGCGCCGTCCGCCTTGAGCGGGGAGGTGAGGAGCGCCATCGCGTCCTTCTCGCTCAGGGCGTCGAACACGCGCGTTTCCTGCGAAGGTGGGGGGGTGGGGGGAATGGTCGTCAGGGGCGGTGCACGAGGGCGGGAGAAGTCGCGTCGTGGCTTTTCGGCATTCCCGAGACGACCGACGCGCGCGGCGACGCGAGCGCGCGACGCGCGCGTTCCGCGACGCGCACCTCCAGGGTGTCGTTCCAGACGATCCCGCCGCGGCTGCGCGCGGCGTGCGTCTTCATCGCGGACTTCATGCCGAGCGCGTGTCGCGCCGTCGGCGAACCTGGTTGTGCCTCGCGCGAATCGCGCCGCGACAGCTCAAAGACGCGACACCAAACGTCGACTTCCGCGAGGTCGTTCCCCCGCCTCGAGATCCAAAAGTGGTGAAAATGTATGGTGAACTAGTCAGAAGAAAACGTCGCCCGGCCCAAAAATGACGATCCGAACGCGCCCCGGAGAGACGGTCCATCGGGCGCGCCCGTTTTCTCCTTCACACGCCATCGGCGCTGGCACCCCCCGCGCCCGCCCCGGCCATGGACGAGCTCGAGCGCCTTCGCGCGGAGGTGGAGACGCTTCGGCGAAAGGTCCGCTCGCTCGAGGGCGCGCCTTCCCCCTCGAGCGCGCTGGAGATCCCGTTCGACGAGCTCGACCTGCGCGACAGGGTGGGCGGAGGCGGGTTCAGCGTCGTGTACCGCGCGCTGTGGCGCGGCACCCCCGTCGCGGTCAAGCGCTGGCTCGACCCTCACCACAGCGAGCGCGCGCTCGCCGAGTTCCGCCGCGAGGTCATGACCGCGCAGGATCTCAGGCACCCGCACTGCGTCCAGCTCCTGGGCCACTGCTCCTCGCCCCAGAACCCGTGCATCGTCTTCGAGCACCTGCCCTTCACCCTCCACGGCGTCCTGCACGGCGGCGGCGCGGCGGTCATCGACCGCAAGCGCGCGCTGAGTTTCGCCCTCGACATCGCGCGCGCCCTCGCGCACCTCCACTCGCGCCGCCCCGCGGTGATCCACCGCGACGTCAAGCCCGCGAACTTCCTCGTCGACCGCGCGTACAAGGTGAAGCTCTGCGACTTCGGCCTCTGCGACGCGACGGACGCCGACGCCGGCACCCCCAACTACATGGCCCCCGAGCTCCTCGCGAAGAAGCCGTACGCCGAGAAGGTGGACGTGTACGCGTTCGGCGTGGTGCTGTGGGAGATGCTCGCGAGGGAGGTGCCGTTCGACGGGCTCGCCGCGGGAGAGATCAAGCGCTCGGTGTTGGAGGGGCGGAGGCCGGAGATGCCGCTGAGCGTCCCGGGCCCGACGCGAGCGTTGGTCGTCGAGTGTTGGGACCAAGACGCGGGGAAGAGGCCGGGGTGCGACGCCATCATCGACCGACTCAACGCGCTCATCAAGGCCGCCTGACGCGCCGAGCCGAAGCCGGCGTCCGTGATCGAGAGCGCGAGCCCTTACTCGTGTGGCTAGTAGACTACCGTAGCGTCGTGTTCTCGCGCGCCTCGTCGCCCCCGGTCATCGCAAAAGCCTGGGCTGCGGGATCGGCGACCCGCCGAGCCGGTCCGACCGGTCCCCGCGTTCCCCTCGCGTCCGTCCGTCCCCCAGCGAGTCCTCCCCCGGGGTCGGCTGGTTCTCCGCCCCGTCCCCGGGCGCCCTCCGCGCGCCGAACCTCGTCTGTTTTCCGTCTGTTTTTATATTCCGCTCGCCCCGCGGCGCGTCCGCGGCGCCGCTCGCCGATACAAGCGCCAAGGGTCCCCCCCCACCCCCGCGAACGCGCGTCCCCATGTACGCGATGAGGTCGCGCATGGTCGTGTTCACCCTGAGCTCGAGGTTCCTGCTGAACATCGTGCGGTCGAGCGGGCACTTGAACGCCCTCGCGCGGTCGCCGCGGCCGCGCATGCCGAGGACGCACTCGTCGCAAAAGTTGTGCCCGCACGGAAGCGTCACGGGCGACGTCCCCTCGCCCTCGCTGCAGAAGTCGCGGAGGCACACGACGCAGCGCAGGTCGTCGCGGAGCTTTTGCAGGATGCACGCCACCCCGGGCGACGCCGGCGCGCGGGGGGACGCCGCGGCGGCGGCGTACGAGTTCGGCGGCGGCGTGCGGTTCGGTGTGGCGAGCGCGAGTCGCGCGGGGGGCGCGAGAGACACCGCCGCGCTCGGCGGCGGCGCGGCGAATGAGGCGGCGCCGCGGGATGATGACGACGACCGAGGCGACGACGACGCTCTCGTCGGGGTCATCGTCGCGGACGAGCGCGCGCGGTTCGGGGTTCGGGCCGGCGAGGCGGAGAGACTCGCGGCGGCGCTCGATCTCGTCTCGGCGTCTTTTCTGCGCCGCACCTCCGCGGAGATGGCGGCCCTGATGGCGTGGTTCCTCGAGACCGCGATCGGGGTCTTCCCCTCGTTGTTCCGCGAGGTGAGCTTCGCGCCCGCCTCCAAAAGCACCGCGACGCACCTCGCGTGGCCGCCCTCCGCGGCGCAGTGCAGCGCGGTGTTCCCGGCGCCGTTGGGCTTGGAGACGTCCAGATCCCCGGCGCGGAGTAACGCGCGAACGACGTCGGCGTGCCCGGCGGAGGCGCCGCGGAGGAGCGCGACGCCCATGAACGTCAGGCGCGTCGCGGGGGTGACGTCGTCGGGCGCGCGCGACGCGACGAGCGCGAGGAGGTGGTCCAGATCGCCCGAGGCGGCGGCGGCGACGAGCGCCGCGCGGTACGTCCCCGCGTTACCGGCCATGACGCCTGCCGACGCGGACGCGCGCGGCCACGGACGACGGTGTCGGGAGCGCCGAAAACGCGACGCGAGCGAACGAGCGGGTCGGAGCCCGACGCGCGCGCGCGAACGAACGCGGCCGCGCACGCGCGAGACGCGCGCGAGGGCGCGAGGACGCGCGGCGAGGCCGGAGCGTACCCGGAACCGCGCGCGCGGGGGGGTGTGCCCGCGCCGAAACCGGGATCGCGCGAAAACGTTCCCCTCACGTCGAGAAGATGACTCGCGGCCGCGCCGATTCCTGATGACTCGGATCGGGGGAAATTAAAACGCCTTTTCCTCGCTCGCGTCGCGCGGCGCTTCTATCGAGCTCGTGTCTCCCGGGTGTTCGCGGCGTTCCGGGCGGATCGCTCATCGCGCGCATCGCTCATCGCGCGCACCTCGTCGCGCGCGTTCACGCGTCCGTCGGGAGGTACTCCGGGTAGAAGGTGTCGGCGACGACCTCGAACGGGAAGCTCTGGAAGTTCTCCGTGATCTGGGCGATGTCGTCGAACGGCGGCTCGTTCGCGGCGCGGAACTTCGCGTCGAACGCCTTGGCCTGGTTCACGTTCTTGAACGCGTGCCACACGCACACGGCCTTGTACTTCCCTGCGGGGTAGTCGGAGTATTTCCTCACGAGGTCCCCCGCGGCGGAGGTGAAGACGCCGGCGCCGTCGTGCAGCGCGTCCGTCTCCGGCGACGTGAACGAGGGAACCCACTCCCTCTGGATGTCCAGCTTCACGCCGGCCGCCGCGATCATCACGCCCTGGCCCTTCTTGAGGTCCGGGGGGAAGCCCGTCTTCGGGTCCACGCCGCGGAACAGGAACGTCGAGGACTGCCACGTCGTGACCGGGCCCGACAGCCACCCCGCGTCGCGCCCGATCTGCCAAAACGGATTCGCGCCCTTCCCCTCGTCGACGAAGAACTTCCCGAGCGTCTCCGTCACGTCGGGAGGGTGCACGAACGCGACCGCGCACCGCTCGCTCTCGCCGTCGCGGCCGCGGTACACCATGACGTCGAAGACCTTCGCGAACGAGGGGCCGAACTCGGGGCCGCCCCCCTCGCCGGAGTGCAGCGCGTCCTTCTGGAAGGGCAAAAACGCATCCTTGTACCACGCGTCGAAGCCGGCCGTGCCCGTGGCGTGCGTCACGAACGTCACCTGATGAGGAGCGAGCGGGGCGAGGGGGAAGTGGGGGGTGGGACATCAGCGATCGCGTTCGGGAGATGGGGGGGGAGGGGGGGTTCGGCGCGATGCCGTGGCACCTCCGCCGCCGCCCCGCGGGGGAGGAGGGGGGGGGAGGAAAGGGGCAAATGTTGTGGAAAGTGGCGCGAAAATCGTGGTCACTTCGCGCGAGATTTTTCTCGTCCCGGTGTGACGACCACGGGCGATATTTCCATCGTCCGACGAACCGAACCGGCGCGCGCTCGCGCGGCCGGGGGCGGATGATCGCTCGCGCGGGTCGTCACCGGGCACGCACGTCGACGCCCCGCGCGGGGACGTAGCCGGAGACGATCTTCTTCGCCTCCGCGGGACTCGCGCCGGCGAGGTCGCGGAGCACACCGCCCAGCGCGATGGACGCGACGCCGAGATCGCGCCGGGACATGGTCGCGCGGTCGTCCGCCTCGGGGCGGGACGCCGAGGCGCGGACGCGCAAATTGCGCGCGCCGCGGCGCTCCGCGCGACGGGGCGCGGGCGCGGGCTTGAGGAGGGCGAGGCGGTGAGCGGAGGCGGCGTGCATGTCGGTTTCGGGAGGCAAGGGAAGGGGTTCGCGCGCGGCGGGATGATGATGTGCGTGTCGAACACGAGCGTGGTGACGAGGCTCTCGAGGTGCCTGTCTTTTTTCTGACGACGACGACGACGAACGACGAGTCGCGGTGTGACAGAAAAGAAACCCTCTTGTTGACACTCGGTCTCGCTCGGGGGGCTTCCTCGCCTTCCCCCCTCCAGCGCCCCCCCCCTCGTGCCCCTCGCTCCTCAGTTCATCTCGCTCTCCAGCTGCGAGTACTCGAACTTGAAGTCCGCCTTGGATCTCTGGCACCATCCCCCCGGCGCCTGCCCGTTCTCCCCCCCGCTCATGGCGAAGTCGAAGTAGATGTAGCTCCCCTGCTCGTACGCCTCCGTGCTCGCCTTGGGCTCCTCCTGCCGCGCGAACCACGTCGCGTGCTTCTTGTGGAACCGCCAGTTCGCGCGCTTCAGCTCCCTCGCCGCGAGGTACTGCTGCGCGGTGCCCTGCTGGTAGTAGAACGTGAAGAACAGAGCGTCCGCGTCGAGGCGCTCGAACAGCGCGGGGTTGCGAAGCACGGGAACCTGCGACGAGGGGTACGACGCCGGCGCCGCCGCGTCGGGCGCGTCGGAGCGACGCCGAGACCACCGCCCGTCCTCGGGCTGAGGCAAGTTACGGTACGACGACTCGAGCAGCCGGAGGCACGCCGCGGGGTCCGACGCGAGATCGAGCCCGCCCCCGGGGCTGCTCGACGGGCTCGACGCGAGGTCGCCGCCGCTCCCCGACGACGCGGGCGACGCCTTCGGCGATGCGCCATCCGTCGAGCGAAACCCGACGCGAGCGAAATCCGCGAGCGGGCCCGGGATGGCGAACGGGTCCGCGTCGTCCCCCGCGGTTCGAACCTGGTTGGTGGCGTTCGCGCCGAGGGGTCCCGGGTTACCCTGGGTTCCGAGGTTCCCCTGGGGTCCTCCGCCGACCCCGCGCCCCGCGTCCGCGCCGGAAGAGGGCGGTTGTTGCTGCTTGGGGAACTGCAGCGGCGCGGGGAGGCCCTTCCCCCCGGGGCTTCCGTTGCGTTGATTCGCGAGCGGCGACCCGGCCGGCGACCCCGTCGCCGCTCCCTGCGCGTTGGCGTTCGCGCCGCCCTGTTCGCGCTCGCGCGCGAGGCGCTGCTGCGCCTGCATCGGGAGGGGGAACTTGCTCGACCCCTGCGCGCCGGCGCCGTTTTGCGCGGCGTACGCGTTGGGGGGCTCCTGCCCCGGGCTTCCCCCGCCGGGCGGGAACGACCAGCTCTGCTGCTGCTGCAGCCCGCCCGCGTTCGCGGCGGCGGCGGCGGCGGGGGACCCTCCCGCGCCCCCCGGCGCGCCCCACGACCCGCCGTTCCCCCCGAGCGAACCCTCCCGCCCCTTCGGCCCGGGGAGAACCTTCCCCGAGGGGGGCTCCGCGTTGGCGCCGTCGGTTTTCAACCCCAGCGGGGCGGGGATGCCGCCGAGCTTGGCGCCGCCCATCGGCGCGGGGATGGCCTTCTCGGGCGTCTTCTTCGGCGCCGGCGCCGCGGAGGAGGCCCCGGGCGTCGCGGGGGCCGCGGCGTCGGAGGACGCGGTGTCGCTCGCCGCGGGGGTTGTTTTTTCGCTCGTGGCCTTGTCTACGAGCGACCCGCCGCGCTTCTCGGCGATCGCGGCTTTGTTCTCCTCGAGCTCGTCGAGGTTCATGTCCGCGTAGAGCTCCTCCGGGTCGGCGAATTCGTCAAAGTCGTCCTGGTTGCGCTCGACGTAATCCTCGACGAGGTCCTTCAGGTCCTCCGCGTCCGTGGGCTCCAGCGCGTCGTCGTCGATGAGCTTGAGGCAAAGCTCGAGGCGCGCGATGTGCTGGTGGTGGCGCGACATGGACTCCTCGAGGTGGCCGAGCCGCGGGGGGGGGGAGTTTTTGCTCTTGCCCTTGCTCTTGACGCTCGTGATGGCCTCGATCTCGTTCTCGAACGACTCGATCTGGGAGTTCAGCGACTCGACCGCGTTACCCAACCACTCCCGCGCGTCGTCCTTGGCCTTCTCCCTCGGGTCCTTCGCGTTCCGAGCCGCCATGAGGCCCTCCTTGCTGAACGCCTTCGTCTTGGTCTCCTTCTCGACCTCGCGAAAGCGCTCCATCTCGATCTCGATCTTCTTGCGAGCCTCGAGGAGGGGGGCCTTGTCCTTGACGTCGTTCGACCCGGCCCACGTCTTGACCTGGTCGCGGAAACGCTGGAGCTTCTTGATCTCCTTCTTGAGGTCACCCTGCGAGGAGCGAGCGCGAACCGGCGGGGGGGGAGGGGAGGAGGATGGAGTCAGCGAAGAGCGCGGGGGGTGGGGGTAGGGTTTTTCCGCGTCCAAGAAGATGGGCGCGCGTTCGCCCGGAGCGCGGGCGGGGGGGGATTTTTTCGCGCTCGAACGCGAATCCACCGCCGCGCGCGGGGTGCTCCGAGGCTCGATCTCGGACGCCGAGAGTGCCCCGACGCGCGAGCTCGAGGGCGCGCAGCGACGCGCCGAACCCGGCGCGCGCGACGCCACGCGTCGCGCGGAAGAGGGCGCCAAGGCGCACCTCGTATTTCTCCTTGTGCTCCTTCGTCTCGGCGTTCTCCACCTTCTGGAAGATGCGCTCGAACACCTCCATGCCCTCATCGATCTTCTTCAGCGTCCGGTCGATCTCCGCCTGGAGCTTCCGCCGGTCCGCCATCGCGACCGGGTTGCGCGCGTCGACCCCGCCGTCGTGCGCCGCGCGCCGAACCCGAGCGCGATCGGCTGTGCGCCGAGGCGGGGCGGATTATATTCAGTTTTCGAGCGAAAACCGCACAGAATCGTATGATTAAACAGTCGTCAATATTTACGAGCCCCGCGAGCTGGATGGAAAACCACTCGCGCGCGCGCCTGCGTAATAAATCGACTCTTCCGCCCGTCACGACGATGATGACTCCCGCGGCGCTCGTCCTCGACGCTCGGGGTTCGCTCACTCGTCTGTTTCGTCACACGACCTCCTCTTCGTCCACGTCCGCGACGACGCGCAGCCCCGCCCCGACCTCCCCCTCCTCCTCCCCCTCCTCCTCCCCCTCCTCC
>MDSW01149582.1_pt1 | contig 12569 bp, 12 predicted proteins | sample 811171 | NCBI WGS metagenome assembly MDSW01 (sample SAMN05326641, study PRJNA326480) | marine metagenome | isolation source: seawater | place: Atlantic Ocean: North West | collected 2012
CGCGAGTTGCTGAACAGATCTTTGGAACCTCAGAGTTTCATCAAGCAAGGTATGCAGATATAAGCGGGTTCTGATGTCCTCAATAAAAACCTTACTCGAGACAATGCGCATGCTTCGAGATAGGGACAATGGATGCCCATGGGATATTGAGCAAACTCTTGAATCTCTCTCTCCTTGCGTTGTCGAAGAAGCTTATGAGGTCTCAGATGCTATCGCTAACAAAGATTATGAAAATCTAAAGGAGGAGCTTGGAGATGTCTTGCTTCAAGTGATCTTTCAAGCAGAGATAGCCAATGAATTAAACTTATTTAACTTTAATGAGATAGTCGATACCTTAAATAAAAAATTGATTAGAAGACATCCACATGTCTTTGAAGATGCTCCAAAACCTCTTTCAGCTCAAGAGCAAACACAAGCATGGGATGCAATAAAAGCACAAGAAAAAAAACCAAAGGATACTCGCAATACTTTTGATGATACACCTGCATCATTACCTCCAATTTTAAAAGCAAAAAAAATACAAAAAAAAGCTGCCAAAAAAGGTTTCGACTGGAAAGAAAGCATGGATGTTATCGAAAAAGTTGAGGAAGAGTTAGAAGAGCTCAAAGTTGAGATCCGGCAAAATAATAAAGAAAATATTAAAGATGAATTGGGAGATTTACTATTTTCTATCGTTAATTTAAGTCGACACCTAGAAATCGATGCAAGTGAAGCGATTAATCAAGCCAACCATAAATTTGTAAAGCGTTTTAGGCTGATGGAAGAAGAGATTTCTAAAGATAACAAGGAAATAGATAATCTAACCTCAGACGAGCTTGAAGAATTTTGGGTTAAAATAAAGTTTCATGAGTGAAGTTAGAAGATTTTTTATAGGCATTCTCACCTTTTGTGCGATTTTGGTTATTTTAAGTTTTGCAGTAACACTGTTAACAATCGTAAATATCCCCAGAATTATTCCGAATAAAAACTTAAAGGTTTTATTGGGCTCACTTTCAAATACTATGGGTAGCGCGACTGTCGCTAGCATCACAACAGCTCTGAGAATATTACATAAACTTGAATGGGATTTCCAAATACCCGAGGAAGTGAATACTAATACTTGGTACATTGCTATGAGCAATCATCAGTCTTGGGCTGATATATTTATATTATTAGCTGCAGGGCACAAAAAAATCCCCCTTTTAAAATTCTTTATGAAAAAGGAATTGCAATGGATACCAATTATTTACTTAGTTCATAAAACAGTAGACATGCCTTTCTTGAATAGACATTCAAGGGCTCAAATTCAAGCAAATCCAGAATTAAAAAAAGTTGATTTTGAAAATGCAAAAAAAGCCGCAAAAAGATTCTCTCGAAATCCCTCTACAGCATTTAGCTTTGCTGAGGGAACTAGATTTACATCCCAAAAGCATGCCGCACAAGAATCTCCCTACGCTAATTTATTAAAACCAAAAGTGGGAGCTCTTGCTATTGCGTTATCAGGAATGCCTGAAGTCAATACATTAGTTGATTTTACTGTGATTTATTCATCTGAAAAAAGATCGACATGGGACTTCCTTTGCGGCGACTTAAGCAAAGCAAAAGTTGTGGCAAAAACTTATGCTTTGCCCAACAACCTTAAAAATAGATCTTTCGAGGAAGAAGATGATTACAGGAAAAACTTCCAAATATTCGTTGATGCAATTTGGTTAGAAAAACAACAAATGATTAAAGATTTAGAGTTCTAACTTATTATTAGCAACCAACCAACCGTTTTGATCAATATAAATCCATTTCCCAGAAGTCATAACAACGCTTCCAAATGAAATTAACACATCTTCAAAACCATGGTTTTTTTTATTTGTTTTTTGGGCAACCACCCCTTTAGCAAAGATACCTATAGGAAGATTCTTCAGCTCCTCAACGTCTCTAACGCAGCCATTAACGACAATGCCTGCCCAATTATTTTTTACTGCAGATTCAGCAATTTGATCACCAACCATAGAAGCATGAGAAACCCCAGAAGCATCTATAATCAAAACTTTATTATTTCCTTCAGATGCAAGAGCTTTTTTAACAATCGAATTATCATCCGAGCATGAGACGGTATAAATTTCACCTGCCACAGATTTAATCTTGCCATAAGAATTGAGAATAAGTTTTCCAATTTGGATTTCATCAGAATATTTATCAGATATATCAGGTAAAGATTTCATGAATACTCCTTATTTAATAAGTTAAGATTTTTAATAGTGTTTTCTCTTCGAGGATTTTTTTGCAGTTCGACCCAAGAGATTATTTGTGAAGCTTTTAATGAATAAATTTTATTTGAAAGTGAAATCTCTCTTGATTCCATAAAATCTAATGCTTCATAAACTGCAGAACGGTCATTGCAAATGAGAATCATGTTGCATCCAGCCGATAATGATTTTTGAATTTTAACTTTTAAGTCACCTGAATAATCAGCTCCTTTCATAGAAAGGTCATCGCTAAATATTACACCTTTAAATCCAATATCATGTCTTAAAATCTTTCCTAACCAAAACTGAGAAAAAGTTGATATGTCTTTATCAACACTAGGATAAGCAATATGAGCTGTCATAATTCCACCCAAATTTTCATGAAGCGCCTTAAATGGTAATAAATCAAATTTTTCAATATCTTCAAATACTCTATTATCTTCTGAGTAAACTAAATGGCTATCTGAATGAATGCCGCCATGGCCTGGAAAATGCTTACCAATTCCCTTCATGCCAGCTTCATTCATCCCGCTGATGAAAGAATTTGCTATTAGAATAACTTGCTCTGGCTTGCTACCAAATGATCTATCTCCGATGACTGAACTCCTATTCCAATCAAGATCTAAAACTGGAGCAAAACTAATATCTAAACCAGATGCAAGAACCTCCGAAGCCATTAACCAACCTACATCAGCTGCAAAAGTTATGTCATTTTTTTTGCCTTCCTCTATAAATAAAGCTAATTTTTGCATTGAAGGTAAACTAGTAAAACCTTCTCTAAGACGCTGAATTCTACCTCCCTCTTGATCTACTGCGATTAATAATTTTGAATTTACTGATCGAATTTCATCACAGAGAACCCTAACCTGCTTTTGTGAAATAATATTACGAGAAAATAAAATTACCCCTCCAACATGTTTATTAAGCAAAATATTTTTTTCATCATGAGATAAAGATGACCCTTCTAGGTCTACCATCAATCTTCCACTTAGATTTTCTTTCATTGTGTTAAAAATTAAAGGGTATCTTTGAGGGCCTCTTTTGTTATGGCATAAGCCATAACCTTTGACAATAATCCGATAGTTGTACCTGGTAACGTTGGAAAAGTTGATGAGTCTACCAAGTGGAGATTTTCCATTTCTTTAAGCTCGCCAAGATAATTAGTTTCATTCCATTTCATTGGTTTTCTTCTCATTGGAAATGAGCCTCCAACATGATAGGTTCCCGCATTTGACTTGCTGAAAGGACTAACAAGAGCATTTGCTTTTATAAATATTAAAAAAATTTGAAAGACAAGATTTAGTTTCTTGATGGCTTTAATAGATTTTTTTATATAAGTTGTATTAAGCCTTGGCCCATAATCAGACACATGATTTGGATCAAGGCATAATTCATAATGACCAGCCTCGTCAGAATTGAGATTTACAAAGACAATAAAAACCCTCTCTCTAATGCTTTGAAAAAGGGCTTTTAGAGGAATTTTTTTACTAATCCAATTAAGCCTATTTTCAAAGAGTTCATTTTGCAATGAAACCTGAACATGAATCCAATTGGGAAATAATTTATTGAAAATCTCAATAAAAAAATCAGGCATAGTATTTTTAATTTTATATGAAGGATTAGTTTTTCTTAGGGAAATAGCTGGTAATAGAAACCCTCCTCTAGTCTTTACCTTTAATTTTTCATCAAATAATTTCTTAGAATTGAGAATAATTCTAGAGGAATTAATACACCCCGCAGCTAGAAATACCTTGTCATAGGAAGTGGTAGACAATTTTTTCATTGAAGAGGTGAGAAAATACACATTTAAAGTCTTGTCTAAATTTACCACTATGTCTGTAACCCTCCTTCCAGAGTATAGATTAATTTTTCCTTCTTCAGAAAGCATCTTTATTTCTAAACTAGGCTTATAAATAGCGTCATGTACTTGCCAATGCCAATCTCTTTGCATTTCAATTCTTTGTTTATCAAAAGAATTAAATTGTTTTTTAGGCACTAATGAATCAGCAAAATATGGTGTAAATTTTTCTTCCATAGTATCTAAAAGCAGTCTTGATTTCCCAATTAGGATATTTGGATTTTTGTTATATTTTTTTATTTTTTTAAGAAGATTGAGCGATTCACTTGAATATTTTAATGAATGTAAGTCATCTTTCATTATAGGAAATACTTTTTCTAAGTCGTCTCTCTCTCCAGTAACATGCATATCTTGAAGAATCTCTTTAAAGTTTTTACAAATATCTTTATAGCTATAAACCCATTCTTTTAAATCATCTTTTGCAGGAGGTAAGAAAGCTGCTCCCCAGCCTTCAGCAAGTCCCCCAAGAGCATAACTAAAAGGAGGAAGAATCCCCTCAGATTCAATATCATCTTTTGTTTGTGATTCTCCATAAAAAAAACTTGAACTAAATAAAGTTTTTTTAGGTATAGAAAAAAAATTTTCATTTTCTTGAAATTTCAATAAGGTATGTTTTACATCAGATTCTTTCCAATCTTTTTGATTGGAATTTCTAAACTTTTCCTTAATGTCTTTAAGATGTTCTTCAATTTCAATAGATGTGTCATATACATCAGGATAAATGCCTTCTTTGTTTAGGGCTTTAATTGACCCAAGCGCAGAAATGCCAGAGCCAATTACAAGGAATTTTTTACTCATATTAATGAGATTTTATCCCATGATTCAATTTAATTCTGTAATCAAAATGATTTGAGTCAAAGACCAAAAATTTACACTATTTTTAATTTTAAAATAAGACTTTAAAATTTTCACTTGCTGGGATGGTGAAATTTTTGTATCTTGATGAGCATCACTACGCCTAAGAATAAATTTTCCTAATTTGCTTAGAAGTCCCTGTTTGGCTAAACCTATAATTATTACGATCTGCCTTTTAAGGATATGTTTTTGCAGCTCTTGACAAAGTTTATGAAGTTCAAATTCCTCAAGTTCATACAAAACATGATTCGCAATAAAGTAATTGAAATCCAAATCTTCCCAAGCATTAACTTCACTTAAATCCCGTCTTTTATCAAAATTTATTACGGTATCTCCAATTAACTGTTTCAACCTTCCACTTCCGCAACCAAAATCTAAAATAGAAATGCCTTCATTTCTTAACTGACCAATATTAATTATCCTTTTAAGTACTGCATCAAAATAGATTTTTGAAAGTCCAGAATATTGAGTAACACTCATAGAATTAGTTCTTAAAATTATTTATAAAGTAAAATGCTGATCCAAGGAAAATATTAATTAACGACAGGCAAGCGTATATTATCAACCCAGATAAAAATGCTAACTCAAAATTAATTCCAAAAAGTTCTGACGCTAATATAGCAAAACTTGGCTCTCTAATACCTATTCCTTGAAAGGTAATTGGAATAAATCGGATGATTTCTACTAACCCGGAAATGATCAATACATCAATAAAATCGAGATTTATATTGAACTCTTTGAGAACAAAAAAAATAGAGGCCGCCCATAATGCAAAGCCTAAAAATGAGAGAATGATAATAGTAATATCATATTTTATGTTTGCACTTCTGAAATTTATGTATGACAAAAACTTTGTGAAAATTTTAATTTGAATTAATTGAGATAAGATAATTTTTTTGAAAAATAAAATAAAAAAAAGAATCAAGCTAACAAGATATATGGCTATTTCATTAGAAAAGCTGTTAATAAATAAAGATTGATTGGTAGATAATAGAAATCCAAAAGAAACAATAAATAGCAAACTTATAAGTCCGTATATTCTTTCATGCAATAAAACATTGATTATGTCTTGATTGCTATTATCGGTGCCTTTTTTTACAGACAAGAACTTATAAGCATCGCCACCAAGATTTGCTGGTGAGATTGAATTAAAAAAAAAGCCTGCATAATAATAATAAGCTAAATTTATTATCGCAGAGTTAATATAATTTTTTTTTGCTATGAAAATCCACCTGATTAAAGTTGGAAGAGTAGATAGTATTATGAATAGACTTGATAAAAGAATGGTTGACATTGTAACGTTATCTTTAATGATTAAAAGAGAGGATTGATCAAAATTAAACAGAAATATTCCAAGGATTAATACTCCTATAGCGACTTTAAAAACTATTTTCACAATTTTATTCCGCGCTCCTTCCAAAGATTTCTCCATGGATCTATTTTACTACCTAATAAATTTTCTAATCTTATAATGGACTTGATATATAGATGTGAAAGTTCTTCAATCGACTCTGGATTTAGATGATTGGAACTTGTGTTATTTATTTTTTTATTGAAAATATTACTAGTAAGATTTATCTTTTTTTTTAAATTCAACCATTCAAAAATATCATTCAAACTCTCTGGGGACCTAATAAATTCTTCAAATATAATAACTTTGATATTTCTTTTGTGAAAAATATTTAAAACTTTTTCTAAATATTTATCATAAAAACCTCTTTCAACGTAAGCAAAAGGATTCACTGAAATAGCAGGATCAAAATCTAACCTATTTGAGTTCTTAATAGCGTCTGAAAATTCTCTCTTCTCAATCCCATTCTCTACGCTATATTTATAATTAGACCAACACCTAGAAACGGGCTCACGAAAAATAACTAAAATCTTTGCATCTGGAAAATCAAAATTAATTCTCCTTAATGCATCTTCATGCTCGATGTAAGAAACACTTTTTTCAAGAAAATAGTTATGATTTTCTTCATATCTTTTAAAAAAATCCAAGTAAGTTTGTTTGCCGCGATAATTGCTGCCTAGAAAATATTTTGGTTCAGGTTTGACCGGGGTCATTAGTTTTATTTTTGAGTGAAGATCTAATGTTTTTGCTAGCAAGGTTGAGCCCGATCTTTGCGCTCCGATAATAAACAAATTTTTCACTTATTTATTTTCTTATTTATTATATATGGATCTTGATGGCTAACCTGGTTTAATATTCTAATTAGGTATTCACCAATTACACTCATGATCATAATGATCAATCCGCTAGATAAAGAAAGCAAGATTGCTATTGAAGCCCAGCCAGGAATGGCTATGCCAGAAATAAGTGATCGAAATAAGGTATAAACCCCAAATATAAGAACAAAAAGAGAGCTTAATAAACCAATAATAGAGGCCAGCCTTAATGGTATAGTTGAGTGCTGAAAAAGAAGATCGAAAACTAGGGAAATTAGTTTTCGAAAAGTGTAATTACTTTTTCCAAGTTTCCTCTTTTCATGATGCACTGAAACGCCTGCAATATTTTGAGAATATTTTAGAAGCAGGCCAGGAATATAGGGTTTGAAATGATTTTCTGAAGAAACTAAATTTATAACTGCTCTATCTACAGCCCTAAAATTAGATAACTTTACCTCTGATTGAATATTAAAAATTCTTTTATTGAATTTATTAATGACTTTACTTCCAATTGATCTGAATAAATTATGCTTTTTTGAAGCAAATTCACCAAAGACTAAATCTTTTCCTTCATTTATTAATTTAACTAATTTTGGAATCTCCTCAGGAGGATTCTGCAGATCATCATCCATAGTAATAATAATTTCATTTTTGCTGTGCCGAAAACCACAAAGATTTGCACTGTGTTGTCCAGAATTTTTAAGAAGCTGAAGGCCGATGATATTTTTATTATCTTTGCCTAGTTCTAGAATTTTTTCCCAACTAGTATCCTCACTGGCATCATCAATAAGAATAATTTCATAAGAAAATTGCTCCGATTCCATTACGTCGACTATTCTTTCTACAACCTCTTTTATAGAGCCCTCACTATTAAAAACTGGAATGATTATACTTAAGTTGCTCACTGATATTTTTTCATACATTTGCTGCATACATGATAACAGTAATTTTGATTCAAGAATTCTGTTTACAATGCCATTTAGTAAAATGCTCTGTAACTATTGTAGTGTCTAGCCCTATCCAAAATGGCAGTCTTACAAGCCTGGATGAAATAGACTCGGTTATTTCCATGGAGCTTCCCGTCCTGCCAAATTTCATTCCTGCAGGTGAGCTATGGAGTGGGATATAATGGAAAATACAATTTATTTCGGACAGATTCATGAAATTAATAAAATTTGTTCTTTCAGAATAACTCCGCATTAGCAAATAAAATAAATGTCCGTTTCCCTCACAAGTTTTTGGTATAAAAGGAATTTTAATTGAGCCAAGATCATTGTAATTCAAGAAAAAATTATTATATTTTTCCCATATCTCCAATCGAAGCTTTGTAATTTCAGTGGCTTGATCTAACTGAGCAAATAAAAATGCAGCTGTGGTTTCGCCAGGTAAGAAAGAGGAACCAATATCTTGCCATGAATACTTATTTACTGTACCTCGAAAAAAATTAACTCTATCAGTTCCCTTTTCTCTGATAATTTCAGCTCTATTAATTAATTTAGAGTTATTGATTACTAAAGCGCCGCCCTCTCCAGAAATGATATTTTTTGTTTCATGAAAACTAAAACATCCTAGATCACCAATTGTTCCTAAGGATCTTCCTTTATATTTAGACATAATTCCTTGAGCAGCATCTTCTATAACAAATAAATTATATTTCTTAGCAATTTCTAATATGGTATCCATTTCACAAGCTACTCCTGCATAATGGACTGGTAAAATTGCTTTAGTTTTTGAAGTGACAGCTTTTTCGATGAGGGTTTCATCAATATTTAGTGTATCTTCTTTTATATCAACAAAAACAGGGACCCCTCCTCTAAGAACAAATGCATTTGCCGAAGAAACAAATGTATATGACGGCATAATAATTTCATCGCCTGGCTTAATATCAATTAAAATAGCCGCCATTTCTAATGCTGCTGTACAAGAATGGGTTAAAAGGGCTCTTTGACATGGTAAATTTGTTTCCAACCATGAACTGCAAAGTTTTGTGAAGCGGCCATCTCCTGATAAATGCCCAGCTTCATAAACTTCGCTTATTCTTTTTATTTCATTGCCAGTTAAATAAGGCAAATTAAATCTGATCATGTAAAAAAAATTATGAGATTTTTATTAAGTATGGGAGCATAATGCAATGTTTTATATGTTCAGTAAAGTTCCAAGAGGCTCAATAAATCATTCCCTAGGAAACTCGATCACTTATTTTCTTCAGTCATGGGTTAGCGGGCTAAAAGATACTGAAAAAATTAAGCAATTTGAAACTTTATTTGCCAAGTATATTGATCGAAAATATTGTGTGAGCTTTCCATTTGCCAGAACAGCAATTTACTATGCTTTACGTTCACAGAATCTCCCAAAAGGATCTGAGGTTATAATGCCTCCAATCAGCATTAAAGGAATATTAGATGTTGTAGTTCATTTGGGCCTTGTTCCAAGGTATGTTGATTTAGATCTTAAAAACTTTTGTTTTGATGAAAAAAAATTATCCGAAGCAATAAATGAGAATACCCGAGCAGTTATTATTACCTATCTCTTTGGCACAGCTCCCAATATAAAAAAACTTATTGAAATTTGTAAAGAAAAAAATATTTATATAATTGAAGATTTCTCCCAAGGATTAAATGCAGTTGCTGGTGAAAGAAAACTAGGTTCTTTTGGAGACTGCTCAATTTATAGCTCTTCTGCAATAAAGCAAATTGATACTTTTGGTGGCGGTCATTTACTTACAGACGATGACAAGTTAATTGAAGAAATTCAATTAGAGCAAAAGAGATTATTTCCAAGTAACAGAAGATTTCTGATAAAAAAAACTTTTACTAATTTGATTTATAACATTGCTACAACTAAATTAATTTTTAATTTGTTGATTAACCCAGTATTAATTGTCTTGAAAAAGGTTGGAGTCAACACGGAAAAAATGACTGGTACAAGAAATAAGCTTCCTATCAGTTTTATGCCGAAAGAATGGTTTAATGCGTATACATCTTTTCAAGCAAATGTAGGAATTAAAGAATTGCAAAAAGTAGAAGCTTTAGATAAAAAAAGAATTAATCATGCACAAAAAATATTAGATTTGCCTTCATCAATTGAATTCAGTCAAAGAGAAAATAGAGAAAATCACTCTTTTTGGCAATTAATCGCTTTGTCTGAGAATCCACTCAATCTCATGAAAACCTTGAGTGATCATCAAGTAGACAGTTGTACATCTAGTCTAGAGCTATTATCGGAGCTTTCTCACTATCCTGGCTCATGCGAAATGCCAAATGCAAAAAAAATTCACACTAAGGGAATATTCATACCATGTTTTGCACGAATGAATGAGTCACAAAAAATCATAGTATATGAAGCGATTAAAGCCATACAAATAAATAAAAAATAGTCTAGAAAGTTGGTTAACTCATACCAGACAACATGCTTACTCTGATTGATAGTAGTAATATTCCTGAGATACATGGAATTGCAAAAATAAATCCAAGCATTGGTGAGTTAATTCTTCTTTGGACCATCAGCATAATGTGAGTTATTCCAGCAGCAAATAAAGCAGAGAATATAAATGAATATCCCATCAAATGAACAGATAGTGATTGTTGAAAAATTGCAATAAAAAATAACAAACAAAATATTAAGGGCAGAAATGTTTTTAAGGCAGGCTGAGAATTTTTAATCAAAAAGTATATTCCTACAAGAGAAATTAAAGACAAAATAGTCATTCCAATTAATGAAAACATACAATTATAAATACCAATTAGCGCCATGGTGTTACCAGAAAAATATTCTATTCCCTGACCCCCAAAACATTGAGTAAACCTTGATCCTGCTAAAAATTGAAGAGCGCCAATCAAACCGCCATTATGAATATCATTTCCAGAAATACCCATCCTATAAAAAATTGAACTATTTGTTCCAAAATCAATGTAAAAACTGGCAAATATTTGCATTAGCAAGAGCCCCACAATTGGTAAGCTTAAAAACAAAAGAAGATTCAAGCGATCAGTTCTTGTTGAAATGTTTGGAGGAAAGAATCTACTGACTGGCAAACTTTCATTCTTGATAAACAAAGGTGATACGGTTAGTAATGTATAAAAAAATAACAGCACTAAACCCCATAAATAATGCATCATTCCAGCTAAAAAAAATAATGTATAACCTAATTTATTTTTTTTGCTTTGAAATGCATAAATTCCTAATAAAAAAAATCCTAGAAAATGTGCTTCCCACCAACCAGTTAGCAGCATTTTATATGTCCATGGAGCCAATGAAAATAAAGAAAAGCTAGCCACACCTATTAAAAAATCTGGTAAATGTGAAAAACTCTTTGAAAATTGAAGAATTAACTCAGCAGCCAATATCGCACAAGTAAATATTAAGAATTTATCAAAAAGTGGACCAAAAAATAATAAGCTCTCTTCACCGCCAAAATAATACATCAGTAGATATGGCCAAAATACAACTAAATGATGATTTGTAACTCCCTCACTCCAAGATGACTCTAAAACACAGTCGGTACATGTAGACCATGTTGTAAATCCATAAGTTTCTGCACCATTAAGAATTAAGAATTCTAATGCCTGCAACATTCTCTGGGCATGAAAATCCATCCAGCCAATTCCGAGTGGAGCATATGAATTCATAAAAATAAGATATCCAATGAATATTAGAGAGTATGTTATTAGCCTAAAAAATATGTGCATAGTTAGTAATGATAGCAATTAATTAATGGCTTATTGCTCTAATTCATTTTTTAAAAACTCTATTAGCAAGCTTTGAATTTTTGGATCACCCGAAAAAATTGATGGCGCAATTCTTGTTGCTAATATTCCATATCGCGATTTTATCTTCTCAGATACCTCCTTTGGAGAGCCACTAACAGCAATATTTTCAAGTATCTCATCACTTATTAAAGATGGGATTTCTTGCCATAAACCTTTTTTCGTTAAATTATTTAATTTTGGTTGAATGCTCTCCCAACCGTGCTGCTCTAAAACTAGTTTATAAGCTGGGGTTGATCCATAAAAACCAATCTGGGCCTTACAAGCATCCCTTGCTTTAGCAATTTCTTCATCATTGGTCCCTGTTGCAACCATAACACCCACTGAAATATCAAATTCTTTTTCTTGCGATAATTCAAGACCTTTTTTTACTGCTGGTAATGTAATGTTCTCCAAAAACTTAGTTGTGTGAAAAGGATGAACGATAAACCCATCGCCAGATTCAGCTGCTGCTTGAGTCATTAATGGTCCCACGCCTGCGACATATATTTTCGGAAGACCAAATGGATTTTCTCCTGGATTAAAAATAGGAGTCATAAGTGTGTGTTGGTAAAACTCGCCTCTAAAATCCAGATCTTTCCCTTCATGCCAACACCCCCAAATAGCTTTGATGGCATCAACCATTTCTTTCATCCGTTTTGCAGGCGATGACCATGGCATAGAGTATCTTTTTTCAATATGAGGTTTTATTTGGGACCCTATGCC
>MDSW01061869.1_pt1 | contig 12568 bp, 9 predicted proteins | sample 811171 | NCBI WGS metagenome assembly MDSW01 (sample SAMN05326641, study PRJNA326480) | marine metagenome | isolation source: seawater | place: Atlantic Ocean: North West | collected 2012
GGATGCAATTTTGTTTTGGAGAATTTTTTTAGTGCTAGGTAGCTTACTTTATCTGGGAGTTTCAGGCTTATTTACACTCAAGTTAATTGCTGCTTCTACAGGAAGAAAAAGAATAATAGATTTGTTCATTAGATAATTGGTAGCGGGGGTAGGATTTGAACCTACGACCTCTGGGTTATGAGCCCAGCGAGCTACCAGACTGCTCCACCCCGCGCTGATAAATTAAATGATAACTAAATATAAAAATTAACTCAAGCAACTTTATTTTTGTTATTGATTCAAAATCTCTATAGCTAGATTTACATAATCTTGAGCCTGATTAATTAATTCTTGATATTTTCCTAAGTTACCATTTTTTAATTCTATTTCGGCTTGCTCATAAGCTTTTGTAGCTTTTGACAACAAGTCTAAAGGACTCTCTCCTTCTGTTTGATTATCAATTTCGCTTTCAAAATCTACTCCAAATATACTGTCTATAGCTTCTGATAGTGTCTCTCTCATAATTATTCTGTCTTGAAAAACTACTACAACAAATTTGAACTCAGGTAAAGGATTTTGTTCACCTTGAAGATAAATAGGTTGATAGTAAATTATTGATTGATTTATAGGTACAACAAAAAGATTGCCCTTAATTACACTAGATCCTTGTTGATCAAGCAGTGTAAATATTTGAGATATGTCCGGGTCTTGATTTATTCGAGTTGCTACCTGACTTGGACCATCAACAAATTCCCCTTTAGGAAGCCTAAAATCAATAAGCTGTCCATAATTTTCAGGATCTGCATCTGCAACCAGAAATGATTGCATATTCGGTCTATTTTCTGGATTGAATGGCTGAAATATTAAATAGCTTAAATCAGACTCGCCTGGGAGACTCATAAGTAAGTAGTATGGAAGCATAGGTTTGAACCCTATTTCTATGAATTCCCCCCTTAAAGTAGCAACTCTTGGAGTTGTTGAGGAATCAGTTGGGATTACCCATGGATCTTCATCTGCATAAAATACTCTGGGGTCGGTCATGTGATAGTCTCTATACATATCAGACTGAATCGTAAACAAATCTTCTGGATATCTTATGTGGTTTAGTAGTTCTTTGCTCATGTCATTTTTTGACGAGAATAAATCAGGGAAGATATCTTTGTAAGCCAAGATTAATGGATCATTCTCATCAACTATATAAAAACTCATAGTTCCATCGTAAGCGTTGACTACTGCCTTAACTGAATTCCTTAGATAATTAAAGTTTATTGGTAAGCCTGAATTTTCATTAATTCTACTAGTATCTGCTGGTTGCGCATAGGGATATTTATCACTTATTGTGTACATATCAATTATCCAAAATAAATTCCCATCTAATAAGGCAAGATAGGGATCATTATCAGTATATAAAAATGGAGCAGCTTTTTTAACCCTGCTAACTACATTTCTTTCCATAATTAATTTAGAATCATCTGAAAGCTGATTAGATATTAATAGATTAAGCTCACCATACCTTAAGGCAAATCCTACTCTTCTAAAAAAAGAGCTTACTTCAACACCGCCTTTTCCTGAATAGTTTGTATATGCAACTGACTGCCCTTCTGTTGAAAGAGGATAGTCAACTTCATCTTGTAATGAATTAACTACAACATATTCAAGCGAATCAGCTGATTCCCCAAAGTAAATTCGTGGCTGGTCAACTTCCAACTCTAGAACAGTAGTTGTAGCTGGAACTCCTTTTACATAAAAATCTGGCTGCCCTTGACTAGCAACATTATTAGCAGGACTGAATACTACACCAAAGCCATGAGTATATTGAAGTCTTTCATTTACCCAGCCAACAGCAGGTAAATTAGTTTGATCTAATTCTCTGGCCGCCACCATTACTTGAGTTAAGTTACCGTCAATTACATACCTATCTACATCTACTTCTTCTAGTGCGTAGTATGCTCTAATTTCTTGAAGCTGACTATAAGTTTCAGCCAAAACAGTTGGATCCCAAAGCCTTATGTTATCAATAGTTTGTTTGTTGTTAGCAATATCTTTTTGAGTAAGATTTGGAGTAGCTGCAAAAGATTTTTCTTCAATGCTATCAAGTCCATATGCGTATCTTGTGTACTCTATATGGTTTTCAACATATGGTAACTCTTTGTTCAATTCATCTGGTAATACTCTAAATCTTTGAATTGCTGCTGGAACTAGTCCTCCCACAATTATTGAAACTATTAACCATAAGCTTATTGCAGTTGCTGGAAGTAACCATCCTCTTCTTTTAATGTTTACCAAAAGTAGTATTGCTCCAAAAAGGGAAATTAAGATTAATAAATTTAGTGCTGGTAAATGTGCGACAACATCACTGTAGCTGGCTCCAAAGACTTTTCCTCTAGTTGAATAAAGAAGCTCCATTGAATCTAGTCTGTAAGCAACAGCTTTTAAAAGTGCAATAAATGCAAGTAACACAGATAAATGTGCTTTTGCACCACTACTTACTTCAGGTAGTCTTCCTTGTTTCAACTGAAGTGCCCCAGTTGCAACAAAAAATAAACTTATAATAATTGAAGTAAATATCACTAATTGAAATCCCCAGGAAACAAACAGCCTATATAATGGGAGACCAAAAATATATCTGGAAATGTCAGCTTGAAAAATTGGATCAGTAATTCCGAAAGGTTTTTGATTAATAAATAATAAAACCTGCTCCCAAAGCTGAGATGCGCCAGCTCCTAGAAAAATAGAGAGTCCAATTGAACCCCATAATCTGTATCTTAGAAATCTTTCATTTGTCCAAGCCCTAAATCTGGATAATGGGTCATCTGATTCAAATGATTCAAAAATATCCATTACTGGTGTTGCTCTTACAGCCAATTTTAAATTTGTAAAAATAAATATAAAGGCAACCAGGGATGTTGCTACGACTAAAGAGCTTTTAGTAAGTAATATTTTTATCCAGACTGAATTTAAATTAACCGAATCAAACCATAAGTAGTTTGTAAAAAATGTAGCGATAGCTCTTGCTACTGAAAATCCAATAACTGCAATAAATACTACAAAAGAAAGACCTCTTCTCTCATTTGTATTTTTTGAATTATTAAGCATAAGTTTATTTTATTTCCATCTTGGCTTAACGAGAACTATACTTTGAAATAACTTTAAGTGCTTCTTCAAATGATTCAACAGCAACAATTTTTGTAAAATCAGTTGCTAGGGGTTTTGCTTCTTCAAAATTTGCCATTGGAACAAGTATTAATTCTGCCCCAGCGTTCTTTGCAGAAATAACTTTTTGTTTAATTCCTCCTACAGGTCCTACAGATCCATCAACTTCAATAGTTCCAGTGCCAGCAATAACCATAGAATTAGTGATGTCCTCAGGAATTAAATTATTGTAAACGTTAAGAGCCATCATAAGTCCTGCAGAAGGGCCTCCAACATTTCCGGTTTTTATATCAATAAGAAATGGGAAGTCAAATTTTTCATTGATTGTTGTTGCTAAAAATCCCACCATTGGCTCGTCTTCATAATCAACATGTTCAATCAATTTGGTTTCTATTTCTAGAAATTGTTCATCACCATCAAATTGTCTATACAAACCAATTTTTATAAATTCCCCAATTTCAAATTCCCTTAAAGTAGCAATAAATTCTGAAGCTGAGGATATTTCTTTATTGTTTATTGAAAATATTTTATCTCCTTTTTTGAGCTTACCTTCAACAGGTGAGCCTTCAAGTACGCCAACTACTAAAACTCCCTCTCCTTTAGTTGATACATTAAAATCAAGATATTCCAGAGCAACAGCAATTGCTACATTTTCAGATGTTTTCATATTTTGAATACTTATCTGATTCAACTCTTCTCTTGTAACACCATTTGGCAATATCATTTCTCTTGGATATAAATCTATTGAATCGTCAATAAATGACCATAAATAAATCAAAGCCGATGCTTCATCTCTTCGAACTGTAAGTTGGTAAAGATTTCCATCAAAATCATAGTTTTCTATTTCACCATATTCAATTTCCCATTGGTAAGGAGGCCCTGGCGACATAAAAAAATAATCAGTTTTTACAAAAGTTAGCGACCCAACAACAATAAAAAACATAAGAACAACTAATAAAAGTTTTTTTTGTTTTATATTTAAATTTTTCACAATTTAGATTTTAGATTAATGCAATAAATAAAGAGCCGGCATAAGCCGGCTCTTTATAAAAAGTTAATTAAAACTTTATAAATTAGCTACAAGGACCAGATTCCCAGTCATAACCTGCAGCCGATGGACCAACATAATTTCCAGCAAGTAATTTAATACCACTTGCAGAATTTGCGTCAGGTATACCAACAAAGCTTTCTGCATCTGCTCTGTTTTGTCCTAACTCTCTTGTTGGCATCATTCCGTCAGATTCAACATAGACGTTTGCAGCAGCTCGCCTAATTCCAGCTCTTGTTAAGTCTCCACCTTTATTTGCAGCTTCTAAAACACCCTTAATGTGATGTTGTGAAGCCCAACCAGCAGTGATAAACAAGTTTCCTGAGTCAATTCCCATTGATGTAAGAGTTGCTCTCATGACAGCATGGCCCGGTGTATCAGCTTCATATGGTGCTACGAATGCCATAAGATACATTGAGCCAGATTGGAATAATGGTGCTAGTGCGAAACCTTCTGCAATGAAAGCATCATTGTATGATGGTGCTGCCATCATAGCTGCTGGAGTTAATCCTTGTTGGAAAGCTCCACCCGCAACTTGAGCCATATGACCAGGTCCAACCGCTGGGAAATAAGCATCAACTGGTTCAGTAACCATTAGACCAACAGCTTGAGCAACATCAAACTCAGGGCTAGGTACGACATATTCCCATGCAACTGTGAGGCCATTTGCTTCTGCAGCTGCCTTAACACCTGCTGCATAGTCTCCACCATAGTCACCGGCATAACCCATGATACCAATAGTTTTAATTTCTACTGGATAGTTTGCCAATGCCCAATCAACTGCATTCATGCCGTCTGCACAATATGCAGATCCAAACTCAATGACTAATCCTCTGTCAGAACTTTTATATGACCAACCTGAATACCAGGACATTGGTGCAGCAATCATATTATCTGCATCCATGTCATCTAAAATAAACTGTGTTTGAGGTGTTCCTAATGACATTGCTAATGCAGCAACATCTCCTCTTTGAGTCTTGTATCCTTCTAAATGTTTTTGTGGATTATATTGTGTGTCGTAGCCTTCTACTATTGCAACACTATAATCCCCAACTCCACCAGACTGATTTGCCCATAGCCAGAAAGCTCTTTGACCTGTTTCAAGTGCCGGACCTAATGGACCATAAGGTCCTGTGTAGTCGTTTAACAATCCAAGGTATATACAACCTTTTGATGGATCAGCACCAGTAGGAATTCCTCCTATGACTTCTGGACAAGGTTCTGATGATATTCCAACACCTGTTTTAACAGTAGATGCAGTAGTCACAGCAGGTGAATCTAATGATTCAACAACGGGAGTTGTTTCCTCAACAGTCTCCTCTGCGGTGTCTCCACCACCACAAGCTACCATAATTAGGGCTAGAATTGTAAAAAGTATGATTCCTTGCTTACGCAACGGTTTCATATCTCCCCCCTTATTTTTTATTAGTACTAAGTAATACCAGATTACTATGTTTTTTAGATCCTAGTAGGAAAATGGCCAAGCTTTAAAATAATTACGTAACCTAAACCAAATACCCCATAATCCCCTGGGTTCAAAAATCAAAAATAAAATTATAAACAATCCAAATAAAATTCTTTCAATTTGGCCAAGGTTTAAAGGCAAAGTTTGCTCGCTAATTTCAAGCGCTTTAACAGTCATAAGAATAAAAGCAGGAAACAGAGTATAAAAAAATGCTCCAAATAATGGCCCAAGAACTGTACCTGCTCCTCCAATTACAACAATTGCAACAAATACTATTGAATACAATAAATTGAAAGTTCCAGGCTCTACTCCTCCTGAGACTGTAAAAAACATTGCTCCGCTTATTCCTCCAAAGAAACTTGATAAAGCAAAAGCTGAGGACTTGTATCTAAAAATATTAATTCCGATTGCTTCGGCAGCTATGTCCCCATCTCTAATTGCCGAATAAGCTCTTCCAGCTCTCGTTCTAACAAGATTTTTTACTCCCAAACCTGTAAAAATACACAAAGCAAGACAAATTAGATAAAGAATTTCATTTTTGTCTAAAAAGTTTGTTCCAATCTGAATTCCATTTTCTAAATTAAAACCAAATAATTTTAATTTTGCTACCTTTCTACCTAAGCCAGCACCACCAGTTATGGTTTTCAAATTTGAAAATAGATGAGACCCAATAAATACTAAAGCCAAAGTTACAAGTCCTAAGTTTAATCCTTTTAATCTTACGGTAATTGGTGCAATCATTAAACCAACAATTGATGCAACTATTCCAGACAAAGGCAGCCAGATAAGCATATCTAATTCATATCCAATTACACTTGATGTAGAAATACCACCAATTATTGCGGATGCATATGTACCTATTCCAACAAAAAAACCGTGAGCTAAATTAATTTGACCTGCAAAACCAGATACAATATTTAATCCCCACGAAGCAATTGCAATTAAGAAAGCTGTAGTAAGTAGTAGTAACCAATAATCAGATGCAAAAAAGCAAAAAATAATTGCTGAAATTACTGTGATCGTAAACCAAGCTTTTTGAGTGTTGTTTGAAAATATTGCAGATTCTTTTGAATAATCTGTATAAAGATTTGGTCTGCCTCTCATACTCTCTCAACCTCTTCTGTGCCAAACAGTCCGTCTGGTTTAAAAATTAAAATTACAAACATTATTAAGTATGGTGCTAATAAAGAAAATCCATTACCTAAAGAAATGCCAATAACACCTTCTAATTGAAACTGATAGTAAGCAACATATCCTTGAGTTAATCCAATTATAATTGATCCAACTACCGCACCTGGAATCGAGTCCAATCCTCCTATAACTACTGCTGGAAGTGCTCTTAGTGCTTTAACAAAGCTAAATTGTGATAACGTGTTAAACCCACCTGTCATGAAGAAACCTGAAAAAGCAGCTAATATACCTGCAATGAACCATACTAAGCCAAATATTCTACCAACATCGATTCCCTGAGCTAATGCAGCTTCTTGATCAAAAGAGGTTGCTCTCATGGCTACTCCATATTTAGATTTCTTGAAGAATATAGACAGTATTGTTATCAGAACAATAGCTGTAATCAAAGCAGCAATTTCTAAATATTTTAGGTTTACACCTCCTACATTCACTGAACCTAGTGTGCCATAATTTGGAAACGGGTCGCCTAAATATCTGGGATTAATACCAATCCAGCTATCAAGAAAAGTTCTTAAGAGAATATCAATTCCAATAGTAAGAATTGCAACCGAAAAAACAGGTTCACCAACCATTGGTCTTAAGAATGTTCTTTCAATTATTAAACTTAAAACTCCAGTAAGAATTACAGCTAATAGCAACGCAGGTATAAATGGTAAACCTCTATCAACAGCTAATGAACTAATTATTCCAGCACCAACTACTGCAAGAGCTGGTTGTGCGAAACTCAATACATCCATTGCTTTATAAATTAATACAAATCCTATCGCAACAAGTGAATATATCGCAGCAAGGGAAAGTCCTTCAACTGTAGCTTGCAAAAAAATGATCAAGAATACATCTCCTCTATCAACTCACTAAATTGATCCATTAACACATTTCTTTTTATTTTTTGAGTAGCTGTTAATTCACCATCTTCGTGATCTAATTCTTTAGGTATCATCCTAAATTTTCTAATTTCAAGAGTAGATGTCTGTTCGTTAGCTTTGATAATTTCTTTCCACACTAAGTCTTTAACTTCCTTCTTTTCAGAAAGATCTCTATATGTTGTATGTGGAATATTTTTTCTTAGTGCCCAATTGGATACTGTATCAAACTCTATGGCAATTAAAGCTGAAAGAAATTTTCTTTTATCTCCAATAACTACTGCATCTTTAATAAAAGGAGAAATTTTTATTCTGTTTTCAATTTCTTGCGGGGAAACATTCTTTCCTCCACTTGTAATAATTATGTCTTTTTTTCTATCTACTATCTTTAAAAATTCACCATCAAATACCCCGACATCACCTGTGTGGAGCCATCCATCTTCATCAATAACTTCTTTAGTAGCTTCTTCATTCTTAAAATAACCTTTAAACACAGCACCGCCTCTAGTTAAAACCTCGCCATCCTCTGCTAGCTTTACTTCCATTCCGTGGTTTGGAACTCCGACAGAGCCTAGTTTGATTTTTTTCTCATTATTTCCAGTTGCAAAACCACAGTTCTCAGTCATCCCATATCCTTCAAATATAGGTACTCCTAATGCTAAAAAGAATTTTAATATTTCTGGCGCAATTGGAGCAGCACCGGAAATAGCAGTTTCTGCTTTGCTTAATCCTAATTTTTTCTTAAGTGATCTGAAGGACAATAGCCACCCTATGCCTAATAATATTCTTGCTAACGGATCATTGAAATTTTTGTTTAGTTTTCTCTCTGCAGCAATGTTTCCTAAAAACATAGAAATTTTAAATAGTTGGCGTTTTAGAAATGTTGCATCTTTCATTCTTACCATTGATCCTGAATGCATTCTTTCTAAAATTCTCGGAACTGCAGGGAAAATAGTAGGTTGAATTTCAACCAAATCTGATTGAACAGTATCAATCGACTCAGCAAAATTTATGGTTGCCATTGTGTGTGAAGCGACCAATAAATCTATTAGTCTTCCGAATATATGACATAGTGGTAAGTACGATAAAAATTGTGGTTCTTTTGATTTTACATTTTCAACAAGTGAAAAATTTGGTATTTGAGTTGCTACCCAAGCAATATTTCCATGAGTAATCATGGAGCCTTTTGGTTTGCCAGTTGTTCCCGAAGTGTAAACTAAAAATGCCACATCTTCATCTTCTATATTTTCTAACTGTTGATCGACATACTCAGGAAACAACTCATACTCAGACTTTCCTAAATTAAGAAATTCATCAAATCTCATTAATTTGGGATGGTTGTAGCTATACAGTCCTCTATCTTCAAAATAAACAATCTTTTCAAGTTTAGGGAGTTGGTCAATTACCTCTAATGCTTTATCAACCTGTTCTTGATCTTCCGCAAATAAAATTTTTGATTCAGAGTGTGAAAGAAGATACTCTACTTCTGAAGATGGGTTTGTAGGGTAGAGGCCAACACTTACAGCGCCAATTGACTGTATGCCTATATCAGCTATAAACCATTCCGGTCTATTTTCAGAATGAATTGCTACAGAGTCTCCTTTTTGAATTCCAAAAAATTTAAGTCCCATAGATAAATAGTTTGATTTTTTCCAAAAATCTTCATAAGTAGTCTCTTGCCAGACACCAAATTCTTTGTACCTCATTGCAATTTTATTTGGAAACCTTATTGAAGTATCTTTAATTTTTTTTGATGGCGTCATTCCCCCATCTTTAAGTATCTCTTCATATATTTCATTCATAGTCATTGCCATAATTAATTAACTCCTAAATATGCTTCTATTACTTTTGAATCTTTGACGATTTCGTCTGGTTTTCCTTCTGCTAATTTTTCACCAAAATTTAAAACCATAACCTCTTCTGCAATATCCATAACCATATTCATGTCGTGGTCCACCAAAATAATTGACTTTTCCATCTCTTCGTGGATATCAATAATAAATCTTGCTATATCTTCTGTCTCCTCATTATTCATACCTGCTGCTGGTTCGTCGAGTAATAATACATCAGGATTTAAGGCCAATGCTCTTCCAATTTCAACTCTTTTTTGCACACCATATGGTAAAGATAAAATGTAGGAGTATCTAAATTGTTCTATTTCTAAGAAGTCTATAATTTGCTCAGCTATCTCTCTTGCTTCTAATTCGCTTTTCCTTGCTTTTTTACTAAAAAATAAACTTGAAATAGCACCATATTCTAGATGTCGATGAGCGCCTATTAGAATGTTATCAAGAACAGTCATATTCTCAAAAAGTTCTATGTTTTGAAAAGTTCTTGCTATGCCTAAATTGGCAACTTGATCTGGTCTTAAATCGTTGATGTTGTTTTCTCCATAATTTACTGATCCTTCTGTAGGTCTGTAAATTCCACTAATACAATTAAAAATCGAGGTTTTTCCAGCTCCATTAGGGCCTATAATTGCATATAAAGTTTTAGGCTTAACCTCAAAACTAACATTGTTTAAAGCTGTTATGCCACCAAACTTTAAAGTAACGTTGTTAAAGTTTAGAGATTTCATGAAAGCCACCTCTTTTTTCTTTTGTAATGCTTTACTTCTTTAAAAGATTTTCTTTTTGTACCTTCTGGATTTAAACCCAAGTAAAATTCTCGAACATCTTCATCTTTTAACAAAACATCGCTGGGGTTATCCATAACTATATTTCCTGTTTCCATAATGTAGCCATGACTTGAAACATTTAGTGCCATGTTTGCGTTCTGTTCTACAAGTAATACAGTCACTCCTAGAGAGTTGATTTCTGTAATTAGCTCTGCAATCTGATCTACTAATTTTGGCGCTAAACCAAGGCTAGGTTCGTCAAGTAATAGATAGGTAGGATCTGACATAAGTGCCCTGCCAATTGCAAGCATTTGTTGTTCTCCTCCAGATAGATAGCCTGCTTCTCCTTTTGATCTCTCTTTTAAAATAGGAAACAGATCTAATACTCTATCAATATTATCAGGTACATCTTTACTATTAGTATGGCCACCTAGTCTTAAATTCTCGATAACCGTTAATTCAGAAAAAATTCTTCTTCCTTCAAGCACTTGTGCAATTCCTTTTTCAACAATTTTAGATGGCTTTTCATTGGTTATATCTTCACCGTCAACAGTAATGTTACCTTTGGTTATATCTCCATTTTGAATATCAAGAAGACCAGTAATTGATCTAATAACAGTAGTCTTTCCAGAACCATTGCTACCCAGTAAAGAAACTATTTTACCTTTAGGTATTTCAAATGAAACACCCCTTAAAACTAAAATAACATCTTGATATACAACTTCTAAATTTTGAACAGATAACATTTACTTATTAACTTTAAGTAAACAAAAAATTATTTTCAACTTATAGATAATTTAAAGCAACAAACATTGAAACCATTTAAAAAAATTGTTTAGTAAAATGGACTACATTTTCTAAATATTTAATATGAAAGTATGGAAAATGATGGCTATTCACAACAAGAATTGTTCGAGCAAAGAAAATACATTTCTGATTTGATTGAGGAAAAGACAGAAAACAAAAAATATACAGCAAATACTGTTGTTGGTTCTGCAATACTCTCGAGTGTAATAGTTTTAAGTTTTTTATTTTTGTTTGGTGTTTTTGAAGAAGAAGAGTTTATATTACCAGAGCCTATAACAATCACTGAGACCGTTAAAGAAAAAGAATTGGTAATGCCAAGAGTTGACTCGACTGAAGTTGTGTCAATTGCTGAATTGGCAACAAAGACTATAGTTCAAATACAAGTTGGCACACTTTCTGATAATGGAGAGTTTTTATCAGCTGGCGGGGGTTCTGGTGTAGTTATTTCTAAAGATGGTTTAATTATGACCAATCATCATGTAATTGACAATTCTTCCGTAGTAAGAGTAATTTTTGAAGATGGAAGAATGTATGAAGCATCTATAATTGGTTCCGACAAGTTAACAGATGTAGGATTAATTAAAATAAATGCTTCAAATTTAGTTCCTATTTCAATTGGCAACAGTGATGAAATGCTTGTCGGAGACTTAGCAGTCGCAATTGGACATCCATTAACATTAGGAGCAGCTCCTACAGTAACTACCGGTATTGTTTCCGCTCTTGAGCGAAGATTAGATGTTGGAGGAGATGTAATGGGCTCTGAAGTAACCTTGTTTGGACTAATCCAAACAGATGCCCCAATTACAAGGGGTTCTAGTGGAGGGGCATTAATAAATAAAAATGGTGAATTGATTGGTATAACAACTGCAATTGCAACTGCCGATGTTGGTGCAGAAGGATTAGGTTTTGCAGTACCAATCAATCTTGCACTAAATATTGCAGAAGATATTCTTTTAGATGGTAAAGTCTTGCATGCTTTTTTGGGGATTTTAGGCGCTCAACACTTTGAAACTGCAGAGGATGGTGCAAGAATTTTTTCAGGTGTGTATATTCAAGAACTTTATGGACCAGGAGGTGAAGTGTTTGCTATTGGCAAAGCTGGTGCATTACCAGGAGATATAATAAAAAAAATTAATGGGGAAAGTATACAAACTCTTGATGGTTTAATCACAATATTAAGAACTAAAAGAGCTGGTGAAGAAGTAGAAATTGAAATACTCAGAGACTCTCAATCTATCAAATTAATTTTCGAATTAGATTTACGTCCATCTGACGTCTAATGTCTGACGATCTTTTTTCCCAATTATTTAATCTTTTCAATAATGATGATGGCGATGTAAATTGGCAGCTGGCTGGACAAATTAATAATCATATCAATAAAGATACCGAAGAGGATAGATTGCTTTCTAATTCTGACTTGAATTATCAAGAAATATTTAGAGTTA
>MDSW01128479.1_pt1 | contig 12568 bp, 9 predicted proteins | sample 811171 | NCBI WGS metagenome assembly MDSW01 (sample SAMN05326641, study PRJNA326480) | marine metagenome | isolation source: seawater | place: Atlantic Ocean: North West | collected 2012
AAAATTTATTGTATGTTAATAATTATTTGTTACTTAAAAATTAATCAATGAAATTAAGAAAAGAATTTGATAGTATTGGAAAAATAAACGTTCCTAATGATAAATATTGGGGTGCATCTACTCAAAGATCTAATAAATTTTTTGATATAGGCAAAATACTTGTTGATATTTCTATAATTAAATCGATAGCAATAATTAAAAGATCAGCAGCAATAGTTCATGCAAAAGATAAGTTAATAGATAATAGAATATCTAAATCAATTATAAGAGCTTCAGATGAAGTTATTAAAGGAAAATTGGATAAAAATTTTCCTCTAAAAGTATGGCAAACTGGCTCTGGTACACAAACTAACATGAATGTTAATGAAGTAATTGCAAATCGAGCAATAGAAATTTTGGGAGGAAGAAAAGGAACAAAAAAACCAGTACATCCAAATGATCATGTAAATAAATCTCAATCCACAAATGATGTTTTTCCAACTGCAATGCATATTTCTATTGCAAAAGAAACAATTACAAAATTATTACCTAATTTAAAAATTTTAGAAAAAGAGTTAAAAAGAAAATCTAAAGAATTTAAAAATATAGTTAAAATTGGAAGAACTCATCTACAAGATGCAACACCACTTTCTCTTGGACAAGAATTTTCAGGATATCATGTTCAGGTTAAAAAATGTATAGAAAGATTAGAATATGCTCTAAAAGAAATTTTTTTTCTTGCTCAAGGTGGAACTGCTGTAGGCACTGGAATAAACTCTAAAAAGAATTTTGATAAAAAGATTGTAAAAGAAATCGCTAAATTTACAAAAATAAATTTTAAACCAGCAGCGAATAAATTTGCTGAACTTGCTGCACATGATTCCATTGTAAATTTTTCTGGAACTTTAAATACTTGTGCAGTTGCTCTAATGAAAATATCTAATGATATTAGATTTTTAGGATCTGGACCCAGAGCTGGATATGGTGAACTTATTTTACCTGAAAATGAACCAGGTTCATCAATAATGCCTGGGAAAGTTAATCCAACTCAATGTGAAGCTGTAACAATGGTTTGTGTAAAAGTAATAGGAAACCATAACGGCATTACTATTGCAGGTTCTCATGGTCACTTCGAATTAAATGTTTTCAAACCTTTAATTGCACATAATATTTTACAATCTATAGATCTAATAGCTGACAGTACAAAAAATTTTGCTATTTATTGTGTTAAAGGTATAAAAGCCAATAAGAAAAAAATTCAAGAACATTTGGATAACTCACTGATGTTAGTTACTGCATTAGCTCCACATATTGGCTATGATAATGCCGCAAAGATTGCAAAAAAAGCTCTAAAAAATAATACAACACTTAAATTTGAAACACTAAAAACAGGGCTAATAAATGAAAAAGATTATAATAGAATTGTTGACCCTAAAAAAATGATTTACCCGGCATAAGCAGCTAAAGCATCTTTCATAATTTTTTTTATATAAATTTTATTTTGAAGTTTATCTTTTTTTAAAACAATCTTTTTCAATACCTCATTTACTTTTTCGTTAGTATTATTATCTATTCTAATATTATTTAAATCCATAATTTGTTGATCAAAATTATACCTAAAATCAAATTCAAGATTTTTTAAATTTGGTCTTAAACTTCTTGATGTCTGCAAAAATTTATAAATTTCATTTTGATTTTTCAAATCAATTATCAATTTACCATCTAAAATCAGATTACTTTCATCTACATAAATTAAACTATCAGATATTCTAAAATCTGCATAATTACTCCAGCTAAATTTTGTATTATCAATATCAATTAAACCTTCTTTTATTTTAAAATTTAAAAAAATATCAATAAAACTTTGTAATTGATCAATAAATTTTGAATTTATATCTAAAGTAATATTTAAATTTTTATTATTTAATATTTCAGTTTTCAATAATTGAGTAAATAATGAATTTGAGTTTAATAAAAATGACAGATTTATTTTATTAGCGTTACCTTTTAAATTAGAATAAAATGGTACAAAGTTAATTTCGCCTTCATATATAAAATTTGGATCAGCTAATTTTTCAAAAAAACTAAATACAAACAAATTTTTAGTCAATTCATAACTTGCTTTACTTTTATTTTTATTATAAATAAAATTTATTAATCCTCTTTTTTTTTCATCTTTATAATTAAGCTCATTTACTATTTGAAATTTTAAGTTATTTAAATTTATTTTAGAAAATATTTTCTTATTTATTTTATCATTTACTAACTTGTATGAATAAGGAATATTAAATATTTCATTTTCTGAATAAACAATATTTTGTAAATCATTAGGTTCATAATAATACTTCATATCTACAATTTTGTTTAAAAACAAAACTTCATTATCAACATTTCTATAAAAAATATTACTATTTTTTATTTTTAAATTACTTTCTAAAAAATTATTATCTAAAAGGTCCAATAAAAATTTATAGTTTTTATGATTAAAATTAAAATTTGTATTTTCTAAAATTACATCTTTAATAGCAATTTCATTTAAAGAAAAAAGTTTATCCAATGATATATAGATTGTTAATTTTTTTACATCAGATATTTTAACTTGATTATCAACAATAGATGAATCTTCAATAATAAATTGTGGTCTTGGGAAAAATTTATACTTAAAATTTTTTGAAAAAATTAAATTTATATTAAATCTGTCTAATAATTGACTCCTTAATTCTCTTTTAATTTCAATTTTGTTGTAAATATGAGGTATTGATAAATATGACAAAGATAAAATCATAAATGCTACAAATGTTAAAAAAGCTTTATTACTTCTTGCAATATTTGATAAATTGTTAAAACTTAATTTATTTAAAGATTCTTCTAATAGGCTATTTATTGATAGATTAATTCTTTTTAAAAATTTAACAAAATTGTTATGTTTGCTCATATTGATTTAAGAAACTTATAAAGAAATATTTTAAATGATAAATACTGATTATCTAAAAAATTTAAATAATGCTCAAAAAGAAGCCGTATTACATCTTGAAGGACCATTATTAATCGTTGCTGGAGCAGGATCTGGAAAAACTAAAGTTTTAACCTCTAGAATTGCAAATATACTTAAAGAAAAGAAAGCATTTCCTGGTCAAATACTAGCGGTAACTTTTACAAATAAAGCTGCAAAAGAAATGCAAAATAGAGTTAGCAAAATAACTGGATCTAAAGCCATAGGACTGCCCTGGCTTGGAACATTTCATTCGATTTGTGCGAAGCTATTAAGAAAACATGCTTCTGCTGCTAATCTTAATTCAAACTTTACAATCATAGATACCGATGATCAAGTAAGACTAATTAAAAATATTTGCAAAAGTGAAAACATTGATATCAAGCAATTATCTCCAAAATTTATTCTTGCTATAATAGATCGATGGAAAAATAAAGGATACTATCCATCTGAAGTTATAATAAATAAAAAAGATATTTATGAAAAAACTATTTTACCTTTATATAAAATTTATCAAAAAAAATTGTCTGATTTAAATTGTTGTGACTTTGGAGATTTAATTTTACATGCTGTTAAAATTCTAGAACTTCACCCTGATATAAAAAAAATCTATTCAAATAATTTCAAATATATTCTTGTCGATGAATACCAGGATACAAATTTTATTCAAAGTAAGTGGTTAAATTTATTAGCTGAAAAAAATAAAAATATTTGTTGTGTTGGAGACGATGATCAATCTATTTATAGTTGGAGAGGTGCGGAAATAAAAAATTTTTTGGAATTTGATCAAATTTACGCAAATACAAAAGTAATTAGACTTGAACAAAATTATAGATCTTCGCAAAATATTTTATCCGTAGCCTCAAATTTAATATCATACAATCAAAACAGAGTTGGAAAAACATTAACTACTAATATGGAAGATGGAGATTTAGTTAAATTAAACTGTTTTAAAAATGGTAAAGATGAAGCTATAGGAATTTCTGATGAAATAGAAAAGATATCCAAAAAAAAATTTTCTTATAACAATATAGTGATTCTTGTAAGAGCAATATTTCAAACACGTGAATTTGAAGAAAGATTTCTAAAAATTGGTATGCCTTATAGAATCATTGGGGGAACTAAATTTTATGAAAGAGCAGAAATCAAAGATTGTGTTGCTTACTTAAGATTAATTCATCAAGAAAAAGATGACTTAGCTTTTGAGAGAATTATAAACAATCCAAAAAGATCTATTGGAAACAGTACTTTAAAAATTTTACATGAGTTCTCAAAAAAAAATAATTTAAATTTAGAACAAACTTCTATAAAAATGCTGGAACAAAATTTAATTAAACCAAAAGCAAAAATCGGACTTAATTTATTTCTGAATTCATTAAAAAAATGGAGAAATGATTTAACAATAAAAAAAGTAAATCATATTAAATTACTACAGATTGTTTTAGATGAATCTGGATATTCTGGAATGTTAAAAAATAAAAAAGATGTAGATAATGAAAATAGATTGGAAAATATAAAAGAATTACTTAGCGCAATGAAAGAATTTGATAATTTAGAAAGTTTTTTAGAACATGTTTCTCTTGCAACATCTGTGGATCAAGAATGGGATGGTGAAAAAGTAAACATGATGACTATGCATGCTGCAAAAGGCTTAGAATTTGATGTAGTTTTTTTACCTGGTTGGGAAGAAGGATTATTTCCACATCAAAAATCTATTGAGGAAAAAGGTCAAAATGGACTAGAAGAAGAGCGAAGATTAGCTTATGTGGGAATTACTAGAGCAAAGAAAAAAGCGATAATATCTTTTTCTATGAATAGATTTTATCAAGGTGATTGGATAGATAGTATGGCTTCAAGATTTATAGAAGAACTGCCAGAAAAAAATTTAGAAAAAAATTCATTTTTTGAAGAAGAAGTTGATAATGGTGAAGATTTTGATTTTAATCAAGATTTTGAAATAGAAGATAATACAAGAAGTCCTGGATGGATAAGATATCAAAAAAGAATTAAATGAATAAAAAAATTAAAATTTTAAGAAATAATTTTAAAAAATATAATATTGATGGATATGTTATTCCTAAAAATGATGATTATTTTACAGAATATTCAAAAATTAATAGATTAAAAATTATATCTAATTTTAGTGGTTCGGCTGGAATAGCTATTATTTTAAAAAAAAAAAACTATCTATTTACTGATGGAAGATACACAATTCAAAGTCAAATAGAATCTGGAAAAGATTTTAAAATCATTAACTATGAAAAAATAGTCAATTGTAATTTATTTAAAAATTTAACTTTAGGTATTGATCCAAAATTATTTACTTATGATCAAATAAAAAAATATTTTTTAAAAAATAATAAAATTAAATTTATTAATCAAAATTTGATCGATAAAATTAAAAAAAAAAAAATTAGTGATAACTTCCCATTTTTTTCTTTAAGTAAAAAAATAGTTGGAGAAGAATATACTTATAAAATTAGCAAAATTTCTAAATATCTAAAAAAAAATAAATCAGATTATCTATTTGTGAGTGCACCAGAAAATGTAGCCTGGATTTTAAATATTAGAGGTGGTGATGGCCCAAATAGTCCTATACCAAATTCTAGACTTATTATTAGTAAAACAAAAAAAATGTTTTTAATTACTAATTATAATAAAGCTAAAAAACTTATTAAAGAAAAAAAAATTAAATCAAATGAATTAGTTAATACTAATGATTTCTCAAAAAAAATTAATAAACTTAAAGGTAATAACTTTATAATAGATGAAAAGTCATGTTCAATTTTTTATGAAGATATTATTAAATCTAAATTTAAAATTATTAAAAGAGAAGATCCAACTTATCTTTTAAAAGCAATTAAAAATAAAACAGAAATAAAAAATATGATTGATGCACATATATTGGATGGTGTTGCATTAACAAAATTCATCTATTGGATAAAAAAAATAAATAAAAAACAAATAACAGAAGTACAAGCTCAAAATAAATTAGAAAAATTTAGAAAGATTAATAAAAACTATTTATATCCAAGTTTTAACACAATTGCTGGAACGGGAAAAAATGGTGCTATAGTTCATTATAGAGCAAATATGAAAACTTGTAGAAAAATTAAAAAAAAAGATATTTTCTTATGTGATTCAGGGGGACAATATAAATATGGCACTACAGATGTGACTAGAACGATTTGTTTTTCTAATCCAAGACCTTACATTAAAAACATTTTTACTAAAGTCTTGAAAGGACATATTGCTGTAGCAAATACAAACTTAAAAAAAGATAATATAGGGAAAAAAATTGACTTTAGAGCTAGAAAATTTTTAAAGAAAAGTAATTTAGATTATGCACATGGTACAGGCCATGGAGTAGGATTTTTTTTAAATGTTCACGAGGGTCCACAATCAATATCAAAATTAAATAAAGTTAAAATTAGAGAGGGAATGGTTTTAAGTAATGAGCCAGGTTATTATAAAAAAAACCATTTTGGTATACGTATCGAAAATTTAGTTTTTGTTAAAAAAATTAAGAAAAGAATTTTTTTTGAAAACTTAACATTGGTTCCTATAGAAAAAGAATTAATTAATTATAATTTTTTAACATCTTTAGAAAAAAATTATTTATTTAAATATCATCTCAATGTTTATTCAAAAATATCAAAATTTTTAAATTTAAAAGAACGTAGATGGTTAGCTAATTTTATTTAGCATTTTTAAAAATTGATTTTGATCTAAAATTTTAATTTTTAATTCTTTTGCAGCTTCAATTTTTCTTTTTGTTGGTTTCTCACCAACAATTAAAAAATTTAATTTTTTTGATACACTGCTAACAGAAGTTCCAGAATTTTCTTCAATTAAAGATTTAGCTTCTGCCCTGCTAATTCCATTAAGTTTTCCTGTTACCATAAAAGTTTGGTTTTTTAAAAATCCATTTTTTATTTCAGTTGATGATTTTTTAATAATTAGTATTTTTTGTAATTCTTCTAAAACAGTTATATTAACTTCATTTAGAAAAAAATTTTTAATAGAATTTACTTGAGTTTCTCCAATACCATCAATATTTAATAATTCGCCATATTTATAATCTTTTGATAAAGCTTTAAATTTTAAAAATGATTTAAAATGTTTAGATAAAAGTTTCGCATTTTCTAAACCAATATGTCTAATACCAAGTGAATAAATTAATCTTTCTAAAGAAATATTTCTCTTTTGATCAATTGAATATTTTAAATTTTCAACTGATTGTCTGCCCCATCCATCTAAATAAGCTATCTTTTCATAATTTAAGTTAAAAATATCTTGAGGCAATTTAATTAATTTTAGTTTCCAAAAATTTTCAACAATCTTCTTTCCAAAACCATCAATATTAAAGGCATCTTTTGATACAAAATGTTTAATTTTCTCAATTGCAATTTTTTCACACTCATAGCCTTCACTTGAACACCTTCTCACAGCGTCATTTTTTTTTGTTATTAAATTAAACTCTTTAATTGTTTTTGAACCACAGGATGGACAATTAGTTGGAAATACAAATTTTAAACTATTTTTTGGTCTTTTTTTTAAATCGATAGACAATATATGAGGTATAACATCTCCAGCTCTCTCAAGTGTAGCTGTATCACCAATTCTTATATCTTTTCGATTAATCTCATCCTCATTATGTAGTGTAGCATTAGAAACTTGTACACCACCTATTTTTACAGGTTTTATTTTTGCAACAGGTGTTAAAGCGCCTGTTCTTCCAATTTGAATATCAATACTAATAATTTTTGATGTTGCTTTATTAGAAGAAAATTTATGAGCTATTGCCCATCTAGGAGCGTTAGCAACATTACCAAGTCTTTTTTGAAGATTAAAATTATTAATTTTATATACGATACCATCTATATCAAAATCTATTTTATTTCTCTTTTTTTCTATTTCATTATAATTAACTATTAAATTTTTTACTCCAGTAATAAGTTTATTAAAAGAATTTGTTTTAAATCCCCATTCATTTAATTTTTTTAAAAATTCAAATTGATTTTCAATCTTTAAACCTTTTTCAAAGCCAAAAGTATAAGCAATAAATTTCAAAGGTATTTTGCTTGTATCTTCTGGATTTTTTTGTCTTAATGAACCTGATGCTGCATTTCTCGGATTTGCGAATTTTTCTTTAAGATTTTTGAAGTCGCTATTTTTAATAAAGACTTCTCCCCTTATATCAATTTCTACTGGGAAATCTGTTGAATATATTTTTTTAGGAATATCCTTTATTGTTTTTAAATTTGCAGTTATGTCCTCACCTTCCTTGCCATCACCTCTTGATAATCCTCTAACTAATTCTCCATTTTTGTAAATTAAAGAAGCTGAAATGCCGTCTATTTTTGGTTCGGCACTGTAAGAAATTTTAAAATTTTCTTTTTGAGATAAAAAATTTAAAACTCGTTTTTCAAAGTTAATTAGATCTTCTTCATCAAAAGCATTTGACAAAGATAGCATTGGAACTCTATGTATTGCTTTTTTGAAATTTTTTGATGGTCTAAAACCAACAATTTTTGATGGAGAATTTTTTGATTTAAGAAATTTAAATTTTTTTTCTAATAAAAGAATATTTTTTTTTAATTCATCATATTCTATATCAGAAACTAATGAGCTATTTTCTTGATAATAATGTTTATTTAAATTATTAATTAATTTTATTTTTTTATTATATTCTTTTTGAACTTCTTTTTTATTCATCTCACTAAAATAGAGACTTAATTTTATTTATAAAACTATTTTTCTTTTTATCTTTTTTAATCTCTTCTTTTTTATTTTTCTCGTAAGTTTTATTAAAAACACTATATGATTTTTCATACCATATGGAAGATTGATAATTATATCCTAGAACTTTGGCATACTTTTCTGCTTCTTCTGTTAATCCTATAATATAATAAATCTCAACTAATCTGTGTAATGCTTCTTCAGTATATATTGTCCTTTCATAATCATCTATTACAACCCTAAATCTATTAATTGCTGCAATCCATTTTTTTTGATCAAAATAATATCTACCAACATACATTTGTTTTGCAGCTAAAATATCATCTATTAAATCTAATTTAAAACTAGCATCTAAAGCATATTCTGATTTTGGAAATTTATTTTGAACTATTTCAAAATTTTTTTTTGCATTAATAATAGATTGCAAATCTTTTTTTTCATCAACAATTTGCTCATAGTAACAAATAGATAATAAGTAATAAACATAATCTATATTTTTGTAACTAGGATAAACTCTTGTAAATCTTTTTAATTCAGCTATTGCATCATCATAATAATCATTAGAATAATAAGCATATGCAGCCATGATAGATGATTTTGGAGCCCATTCAGATTGAGGATATAAAATTTCTACCTCATTAAATTTTTTTGCAGCAAATAATACATCACCCTTTTCTAATGACTCAATACCTTCTTCATAGGCTTCAAGTACTTGGGTATCCAAATTTTTTTCATTTATAGCTGATATTTTTTCTTTATCTTTTGAGCAGGAAAAATTTAAAGCAATAATTAAAATAAAAATTATATTATAAATTTTTTTCATATTATAATTATACAGATTTTAACTTTTATTTAAAAGGTCTCTTTAATTTTTATGCAATAGATCTTAATAAATTTCTATTTATAAGAGTGTGTGGAAGGTTCTTTTCTTTAATTTCCAAAATTGAAAAATTCTCTTTATTTTGAAACACTTTTCTTAATAATTGATTTGTAAAATAATGACCACCTTGAGAGCATTTAATTCCGGCCACGATTCTATAACCAGATGTGTAAAGATCGCCTATACAGTCTAGTATCTTGTGATTAACAAACTCTCTATCATTTCTTAAACCTTCTGAATTTAAAATTTCTTTATCTTTTACAACTATTGCATTTTTTAAACTACCACCTTTTGCTAAACCATTTTTTTTAATAGTTTCAATATCTTCAAATAAACAAAAAGTTCTTGAATTATAAATATCAGTTAAATCATCTTCATAAACTTTAACTTTATTTTTTTGATTTCCAATAATTTCATTTTTATATTTAAGTTCATAATCTATCTCAAGATTTAGGGTAGATGGTTGAATCGAAATAAATCTTTCACCAATTGAATATTCAATTTTTTTATTTATTTTAATAATTTTAATTGGAGCTTCACTTGCTTTAATTCCTGATAAAATAATTTTTTCTATAAATTCTTTTGCTGAACCATCTAAAATTGGAACTTCCTCATTATCAATTTCAATTAATGCATTATCTATACCTAATCCAAATAATGCTCCCATTAGGTGTTCAATAGTAGAGACTTTTACGCCAAACTCGTTTTCTATAGTTGTATTTAATGAAGTATTTGTAACGTTCATAAAATTTGGATAAACTAAATTATTAGTTTTTAAGTCTACTCTTTTAAAAACAATACCAAAATTAGGCTCTGCAGGTTTAATACAAATGTTTACATCTAAACCACTATGAACAGCAACTCCATTAAATGAAACATTATTTTTAATTGTTTTTTGAGTTAAGTATGACACATCAAACTTTTAATTTGATTCTAAAAGATTTCAAAAACAACTAATATTACCGGAAAAGACAATTTTAACTAAATAGTTGAAAAAATTTTTCAAAAAACCCTTTATTTTCAATATTTTTTGGAACCAAAATAACTTCATTGTCATTACAACCGCTTCTTACCTTGTAAGCCATTTCAGACAATTCAATATTTTTTCCACTAAAAAAATTTTTAACATAATTTCTATTCAAATATTGAGCTATTGTTATCTGATATTTTTCTAAAATTTTGTCAAATGCAAATAATGTATTATTAGATATAGACATAAAATTTATCTCTAAACATAAATTATCACCACGTAAATTATCTATAAAAGAAGAATAATTTTTTCCATCTATTAAATAATTATTTATAATCATATGAATAATTGTTTCTTGTTGATAATTTTCTTTGAATAAGTCTTTTACTTCAATTAAAGCATTTTTTAAATTTTTTTTATTTATTAGATTCTCATAATTTTTTTTTTTTATACAAATATTTACTTGAAAATTTATATCGTCCTCAACTAACAAATATATATTTTTTATAAACTTTCCAGCTATTTTTTCAATTTTAAAAACATGATTGTCTAGAAATTCAGATAATTTTTCTAAATCTATAAAATTAAATTTACTCTCCAATTTTAATTCTTCTTTATATAAATTTTTTAATTTTTTTTTATCAAATAGAAAAATTTCAAATTTATACTTTGATAAACTTAAGTAAGTTTCGAAGTCTATTTCTTCAGCCATTCAAAATAATTTGATTTCTAATTCTAGTATCAATAATCTTTATATCTTTAAAATTTTGATTGTTCAAAAACTCAAATGCTAAATCTAGAGAGTCTTCTGCATAATTTTTAGATAATTTAATAATTATATTATTTTTAAGTTCCAAATCCCATCTTTTGGATGAAAAAAAATATAGATTTTTAATATCTCTATAAGAAAGTTTTGACTTATCAATAATTTTTTTAAATTTTAAAAATTCTTCAATTTTAGGTTTTCCAAAAATAAAAGGTAAATGATCATTATAAAAACTATTTTCCGAAAGCTTACCATTAGAACCTACAAGAAAAATTTTTTTATTATTATTAATTCTTGCTAAAAATTTTGTTCTTTCAATTTTTACATCTAAAGAAGAGGGATATTTTTTAAAAATTTTATAATTTTCAACTAAAGAATTTGAATCAATTAAATTTTTAATTTGTTCATCATTAATAAAAAAAATATTATCTAAATTTAGCTTTTTAAAATTTTCCAATAAAACTAAATCATCACTATTTCCTAATCCTAAAACTTTAATATCAATAGTATTGTTAATTTTAAGTTTACTAAAATTAATATTATTAATTGAGCCAAACAAGCACAATAAAAAAAAATAAATTAAAACTTTACTACCTTTTCGTTGATGCATCTTTTAAAATCCATTCAATTAATTTCTTGAAACTTATTCCATTATGTAACGCTATCTCGGGCACAAGAGATAGTTTTGTCATTCCAGGCTGAGTATTAATTTCTAATAAATAAAATTTTCCTTTAAAAAACTTGAAATCTGATCTGGTAACACCTCTGCATCCAATTATTTTATGTGCTTTAAAAGCCATATTCAAAACTATATCTAATTTATTTTTCTTTAAATCTATCGGTATTATATGTTGAGTTTTAGCGTTAGTATTATATTTAGCCTGATAATCATAAAATTTTCTTTTAGGTTTAAGTTCTATTGCTCCAAGTTTTTTATTTCCCATTATAGCAACTTGAATTTCTCTTCCATCTATAAATTGTTCAATCATAATTTGTTTATAACTTTTCATAGATTTTAAAATTCTGGTTATATTTTTTTTTGTACAAATATAAACATTAACACTTGAACCTTCATTTAGTGGTTTAACTACAACTGGGAATTTTAATTTTTTATCTATAATTTTTATTAAATCTAAATTTTTTTTATCAAATGAATATTTAATAAATTTTGGAGTATTAATTTTATTTTTTATAAAAATTTTTTTAGATATTGCTTTATCCATTGCTAATGATGAAGCA
>MDSW01152016.1_pt1 | contig 12568 bp, 10 predicted proteins | sample 811171 | NCBI WGS metagenome assembly MDSW01 (sample SAMN05326641, study PRJNA326480) | marine metagenome | isolation source: seawater | place: Atlantic Ocean: North West | collected 2012
ATTTCATTAACAGTTCAACCAGATTACTGTATATTAAACTTCTAAAAATTTTACCCCTCCTTTTATTAAAAATAGCTTGGCTTCGGTCAAGCTTTTTTTTATATTGAATATGTATAATAAACGTTATTAACTAAATAAAGTATATGAGCGAATACAAATTCCCGACTGAAGAGGTGGAATTACCATCTAAAGGTCTAATCTATGACAAAGAAAATCCATTATCTAGCGGTAAAGTTGAAATTAAATATATGACGGCTAAGGAAGAGGACATCCTTTCTAATCAATCTTATATTCAAAAAGGTACAGTACTTGATAAATTATTAAAGTCTGTTATTGTAAATAAAGACATTAATATAGATGATCTTATTATAGGTGATAAAAATGCATTATTAATAGCTACTCGTGTTTTAGGATATGGTAAAGAATATGATGTTAAAATTGGTAATAAAGAATATTCTATTGATTTATCAACTTTAGAAAATAAAGAAATTGATGATAATGATTACCAAGCAGGTAAAAATGAATTTAGCTTTAAAACTCCTTCGAGTGACACTATTATTACTTATAAACTTATCACAGGACATGATGAAAAAAAGATTAATAGAGAAGTTGCTGGTCTGAAAAAAATTAATAAAGAAGCCTCACCAGAATTATCAACTAGGTTAAAACATATGATTTTATCCGTAGATGGAAAAGAGGAAAAAAAAGACATCAGAGATTTTGTAGATAATTATTTCTTGGCTAGAGATTCTAGAGCATTTAGAGATCATATAAAAGCTACCCAACCTGATGTTGATCTACTTACTATAGTAGACAGCGGGGAGGAGGTAGAAGTCCCTATAGGACTCAGCTTTTTTTGGCCTGACTATAAATAATGCTCCTCTTTACAGAAAAGCTTTATTTTCTACCATTCATCAAATAATATTTCATGGAAATGGAGGATACAATTATTCCTCTGTTTATAATATGCCTATATGGCTTCGTAAATTTACTTTTTCTGAAATAGATAAATACTATAAAGAAGAATCCAAAGCATATGAGGATGCTAAAAAAGGTAAAAAAGGAGGTCAAACAAAAACCTTAGTTAGTTCTGATGGTAAAGTAAATACCCCAGAATTCTTAAAAGCGTCTAAGGAATACAAGGGTAAAAGTAGTTATAAATAATAATATTTATAATAAAACATATTTTATATGGCATCACCCTCTGATCAAATAAAACAAATTAATAAGGAGATTCAGGATCTTTCTAAGCAATTAGGTAAGAATATAAAAATTTTTGATGTTAATGACTTAAAAACAGCTGAACAAGTTTTAATTGGGTTAAAATCAGAAATAAAGGATATTCAAAGTGATATAGGTAGTATTGCTTCAGCATTTAAAACTGTTGTAGATGAAATTTCAAAATCAAGCAAGGGATTATCAGATACTAAAAAATCTTTTAATTCATTATCGGGTTTAGCCCAAAAATTAAAAAATGATCAAGAGGGTATAAGTAAACTAAATAAAAAAGAACTACAAAGTATTAATCAAAAAATTGTAGCTGAAAGAGCTAATTTAGTTACTACTCGTGAGGTACTAAAAAGTAAAAAAGATACAGTAGGATTAACCAAAGAAGAAGAAGCCGCTTTAATAGAAGTTGAAGGTATACTTCAGGGTAATGATGGTTTATATAAAAACCTTTTAATAACAGCAAAAAAGAGATTAAAGGAAGAAGAAAAAATTACTGATGCCATGGGTCTAGGGGGAGCTGCTATTGGTGGTATTCAAAAAGCCCTAGACAAATTAGGATTAGGTGGTTTAGTTGACCAATTAGGTATAGATGAGGCCAAAGATGAAATGAGAAAAGTAGCTGAAGAAGTTACTAATGGAGGAGAAAATGCAGCTACATTTGGAGATAAGTTTAAAGTTTTAAAAGCAGGAGCTGCTTCGTTAGGTAAATCATTACTTAAAAACCTTACAGATCCCTTAGTATTAGCGGGCAAACTAGCGGATGCTTTATTTGATGCCTTTAAGTCAGTTGATGCCTCAGTAGGAAAACTTGCAAAAGGTTTTAACCTTAGTTATAATGAAGCATTAAAAGTTGAAAAAGAATTATCTAAACAAGCAAATGATTCTGAAAATGTTTTTGTTACCACTGAAAAAATACTAGAAACCCAACAAGAAATAAATAAAGCTTTAGGTACTAGTGTTTTATTAAGTGGTGAAAATGCTATAGCTCTTACTGAGATGAGAGAAATGGCTGGATTTACTAACGAAGAACTTCAGGGTATAAATGCTATATCTTTAGCTACTGGACAAAGTGTTAATGACATTACTGGAGAATTTATGGCTCAAGCTAAATTATCAGCAATGCAAAATGGAGTTTTATTAAATGAAAAAGAATTATTAAAAGATATAGGTAATGTTTCAGCTGCTACTACTCTTTCTTTTGAAAAAAATCCTAAATTAATTGCTAAAGCTGTAGCCACAGCCAAATCTTTAGGTATGGAATTAGGTACCGTAGAAGAAATAGCAGGAAATTTACTTGACTTTGAATCTTCTATACAAAATGAGCTAGAAGCAGAATTATTATTAAATAAAGACATTAATTTAGAAAGAGCTAGACAAGCAGCATTAAATAATGATTTAGCTACAGTAGCACAAGAAATATCAGAACAAGTAGGTACATCAGCTGATTTTGCTGCTATGAATAGAATACAACAGGAAGCATTAGCTAAGTCTGTTGGTATGAATAGAGATAGTTTAGCTGAAACTTTATTTGTACAAGAACAACTAGCTGGGCTTACAGGTGAACAGGCAAAAGAAGAAGAAGCTTTAATACAAAGTAGAATTAAAGAAGTAGGATTAGCACAAGCACAAAAGGAATTAGCAGAAAAAGGAGTGGATGGTTTAAGAGAACAAGCCTCTGCGGCTGAAAAATTTAGTGCTATTATGGCTAAACTTCAAGATACATTTGTTCAGATAGTAACACCTATAATGCAAATAGTAGGACCAATAGTAGATTTATTAGTACCAGCTATTGAGGGAATTTCTTTTATAATAACTCCAATTTTAGAGGCATTTAATGGAATATCTGAAATTATTATGTCTATAGTTGACCCAACGAAAGATTTAGGAGAAACATTAGCTAAAATGGGCCCAGTAACTGCATTTATAGCCTCAGCATTAGCAGCCGCTGGTACAGCAGTAGCGGTTCAATTAGTACCTGGATTAATAAGAGCAGGAATAGCCGCTGCAGCTCAATTACCAGCATTAATTTCAGGCGCTATAGCAGCTGTTACATCAGCTTCAGCTGCAACTTTAGGTATTGGAGCTTTAGCTATTGCCGCTGGTATAGCAGGAGTAGTAGCTGCTATGTCTTCAGCTCAAAGTCAAGCTAAAACATCTTTAGCAGATGATATGGAAATGATACCTTCAAATTATGGTGATACTATTATTAAGCGAGGGAAAAATGAAATAGCTTTAAATAATGGTGATTCTCTTATTGCAGGAACCAATTTACTGGGAGGAAAACAAGATAACTCTGATATAGTTTCATCAGTAGATAAATTAGGTGAAATTTTTAAAAGGAATTTAAAAGAAACTACTTTGTTATCCATTCAATAACAATTAATATTTATAATAAAACTAATAATTATGAGTTTACTAAATAAATTAATCGCAGGAGACGCAAGTGCACAAAGCTTAAATGGCCAAACACCAAATACTCCAAACTTTGAAACATCAACTTTGCATAACCAATACTCAACTATTGGTGATCCTAATGCATCTCAGGTAACTCCTCCAAATGGAGTACTACCTTTACCTTCGTCATTAGAAGCAAATGTTCAAGAAGGAGATAAGTATTTGAACAACTTGCCTAAATAAACAAAATGGGTAGACCCTTGGTTGAAATGACTACCAATCTTAAGTCTTTAAGGTTTGGTAAGGATACTGTAGGTGGAGGCAATAGCGCACAACCTTTTGTTGTAAGAGATATTCCCGATGATCTTTCTGATGTAGGTAGAACAGGAGGACCTGATTTTCTCTTACGAGGGGGTAGCTTATTACCTAGAATCGCTATAAACGATACAGTAAGAATATCCAAATTATTTTATCCAGGCAGAGGTCGAAAAATTAATACTACAAATACAGATGATCCATTAGGAGTGGATGCAAGTGATAATGGTAGAAGACCTGTTAACCTAATAGGTACATTATTTACAGCTAAACAAAATATACTTTCCTTAACTAATGTTAATTCAGGTGCTGGATATAAACCATTTGAAGAAGCAACTGAAGGTTCAGCTGTTGGTAATTTTTTAAGAAATAATTTAGCATTAAATCAAGGTATTTATACTCCATTATCTACTATAGGACAAACTGTTGGGAATGCTTTAGGAATCCATTTAAATAAACAAGGACTAGATCCATTAACAGAAACAACTGTTGGATCCCCAGATGGTAATACACCTTTAGGTTTACCTACTTATTTAAATACTATTGCTACACCAAGTACTAATGAAGATACATTAGGTAGAAAAAGTAGGTTATTACCACTTGCAGCTTCTAAAATAGCTAGTGATACACAAGCACAACTTAATTTATATTCTTACAGTGGTGGACCTGGTGCTACATTAGGTGTTGGTCAAACCAACATTGATATGGTAAGTGAATACAGAACAGGGGTAAACAATTCTAAAAAGAATTTTTGGTTAGCAGAAGAAAAAGGAAATTATAAGAAAAAACAATACTTTACTTCACAATTTATTAGAAATGTTATTAGTGATGTGGATTCTGACAGTTTTGGGAAAGCAGCTTTATTAGATAGATACCTAAAAAGTCTTAATGGAAACGGAAATATTGGTTTGTTATTGTACGCTGTACCAGGAATTAAAACTTTTCCAAATAGTGTTTACTCACCCGGGGCAGTTAAATTACAAACAGATAAGTCTAAACTAAGAAGTGGAATTAATGAATCAATTCCACCACAAGTATTTACTCAAAAAGAAATTGAAGATAAAGTACCGTTTTCTAAAACAAATGATGTAAATAACATAAAAGATTTTAGAAAAGTAATTGCTCCAAGTGGAAGTGAAACTATTCCTGATACTTTACCCTATACAAATGCTAATAAATTTGAACAGCGAGTTAGTTTAGGAAACCCAGGACAACAAGCTAATAGAATAAGTTATACTGTAGGAAGACAAGCTTTAGGTGAAAATAAAACAGTAAAAGGTAATTCTGATTATACACATGCATTAGATAAAGTAAACGCTTTACCAATTTATAGATCAACTAATGTTACTTCTGATGCTGTAAAAAATGATTTTGTTAAATTTAGAATAGGCATAATTGATAATAACAATCCATCTGAAAAAACTTATATACATTTTAGAGCTATAATTGATAGTATGAGTGATAACTATAGTTCACAATGGAATAGTGTTAAATATATGGGTAGAGGAGAACAGTTTTATAAATATGATGGGTTTGACAGAAATATTTCATTATCTTGGACAGTAGCAGCCCAATCAAAACAAGAATTAATACCAATGTATCAAAAACTAAATTATTTAGCTTCATCTTTAGCACCCAACTATGGAGATGAAGGATATATGAGAGGTAATTTAGTTACTTTAACAATAGGAGGTTGGTGTTATGAACAACCTGGCTTTATAGAAGGTATGACATTAGAAGTACCACAAGAAGCTCCTTGGGAAATATCAATACCAGATGCAAGTAATATAGGAATATCTAATGATGGAGCAGATTTATTAACTGACCCCTCAGTTAAAGAAGTACCTATGTTTGTACAAGTAAGTGGGTTTAACTTTAAACCTATACATAACTTTATACCTCAACTACAAGTTAATTCTTATAACGGTAAATCTCTTAAAGGTGGTGGTAATTTTGTTTCAAAATATGGAAAAGAAAGATTTATTGCATTAGCAAATGAAGGAGGAGTAAATAATTATAGTGGTGGGGTTTCAGGAGGTAATGAACATATTAATTACATCCCTAAAAAATAAATAAATGGCAAGATATACTAGCATAAGAACAAAATCTAATAAAAGACCTGATGGTACTCAAGGTAAAAGATATTATACTGCAGTAAAATATCCTCAAATACCTAATAGTATAGATGATACTTATGTTTATGCAGAAGATGGAGATAGATATGATCAATTAGCCTTACAATATTATGGTGATCCTTCTTTATGGTGGGTAATATCTATTGCTAATGAAGCTTTACCCCAAAACTCTTATTTTTTACCTTTAGGTACAACACAAATTAGAATACCTTCTAACATAGGTGCTATAAAAAGTGAGTATAATAAATTAAACAATAGAGATGAGTTATGAGTATAATAGGAGAGTCTTTTGATGACTATGTCCAAAGTCAAATAGAAATTAGACAACGACTTCATGGAAAAAAGAATAGAAATAATTCTGATCTTAATGTTTTATCTAACCAAAACGCATGGATAAAACTAGCCTCCTCAGTTGAAATAGTAGGTCCTAAAACTAAAGAAGAATTATTAATCCAAGAAAATTTGGATCTTACTGATAAAGAATACGCTGAATATTCTAAAAATCATGGGGACGATAAATTAAAAGCTATTGGTCTTACTAATGTTGATAGGTTTTTAGGTACCCAATTAGCAGAAAAATCAGTTTTATTTAATGGTTTATCCGCGGTAAATCCTACAGAAAGAGATACTGAGGGTAATATTATTAAAAAGGGTAATTATACTCAACGTTCTGGAGTATTAAATAGAAATTCTGAAGTTTGGAATAGTGAATTTGCATATGGGTTAGGTGGTACTACTTTTGGTATTGTACCTCCTCCTGGTATTGTAGATGCTACTGTTGATTGTAAAAATAGAGGTTCTATTAGAGAGGCTAAAGTAAATATAATAGCACAAAATAAATTTCAATTTGAATTAATAGAATTATTATACCTTAGATTAGGATATTCAATGATGTTAGAATGGGGTTGGGATAAATATCAAGGTGCTAGAGATGGGGCAGAAAAAATATTACAAATAGAAAACACTATTATTGAGGATCATTGGTTCACTTGGAGAGAAAAATCATATCTAACCGTCTTAGATGAAATTGAAGAATATCGAGATAGATACGAAGGAAATTATGATGGATTTTTAGGTAAAGTAGTCAATTTTGATTGGACATTTAATCCAGATGGTACCTATGATATAATGCTTAAACTTATTACTGTAGGTGATGTGATAGAATCTTTAACTGTCAATTTACCTCAATCAATAAAAAGTTTATCTGATATAAAAGAAGATATTAATAATGCCTCTGCTAAAGTTATAAAAATAGGTGATGATGCTCCTTTAATAACAGGTGCTTCTACATCTACTTTAGCTTATGATCTTTTTAAGGATATAGTTAGTAAATCTTCTGTTGAAAAATTTAAAGGTTGGGTGTATGATCCTAATGGAACCAATAAAGGAGATAGAATTCGAACTAATTATTATGGTTTCTATGAATCTATTATAAATGATGTTGTTTCATCAGAAGAAAAAGTTATTTCCCCAGTAAAAACTAGTTTAATAAGGGATTTAGCAGATTCTGATCTTAACACAGATAGATTTAATTATTTTTTAACTTTTGGGGAATTATTAAAAAAAGTACAAGAGTTTTGTATTCCTTCAATTAATCAAAATAAAATATTAGATGTAGATACTAGTGAAGATCAATTATGTTCTATTTATCCTTATCAAATTTCTTTAGATCCTAAAGTGTGTATTGTAAAACCTGCCTTTTCAAGTGAGTTTTCATTTAACACAGAAAATGAATATAAAAATGGAGAAACAGGTATAGTATCATATTGGAAATGGATGAAAGATCTTAAACCTTTTGGTGAGTTAAATGATGGAGGGGCAATATATGGTAGAACTATGAATATTTACCTTAATTACGATTTTGTTTCTGCTACTTTAAATGATGTTACTAAAAATGGTGAAATTAAATTGTTTACATTTTTAAAGAAAATTTGTGATGGTATAAATGGAGCTATGGGGGGTTTAATGAAGATAGAACCCGTATTAAGAAAAGATAAAATAATAGAAATTATAGAACAAAACCCTATTTTAGGAATTCAATACTCAAAAGATTATGGAGATCGATTTGCTAAAGAACCTGTAAAATTCGAATTATATGGTTTTAATCCTTCTGGTTCTGTACAAACATCTAATTTTGTAAGAAATTTTAGCTTTAACACTACTATTGGGCCTAATATTGCTTCCATGATTACCATAGGAGCTACAGCCGAAGGTGTAAAATCAAAAAACTATGATGGTACTGGTTTTGCTAATTGGAATAAGGGATTATTAGATAGATATCAAGTTAAATATAATGATCCCAAATTAGAAGATAAATCTAAAGATGAATTTATACCTAATGAAGCTGCCCCTTTAACTGTTAAAGAATTAAAAACTATGTTTGATGCATTTTCCAATGCAGAAAAAGATGAAAGAGTTTTTTTAAATCTTTTTCCAAGAAAGAGTAGAAACAAAACATATAAAAACTTTGGTTTAGAAGTTAAAGCCAAAAGAGTTCTTCTAAATTGTCCTATAACGGGAGAAAATTTTAGGAGATATACTTGGACCCAATATTCAAATTGGGTAAGAAATTGGAAAGCAGAACAAGGAGTAGTAGAAGCTAATGAACAAAAATTTGCGGGTACTTACATAAACTGGTTAGCACAAGCATTTGGAGGTAAAGTTAAAAATACCAGTATAATGAATTTTGCCTATTATTATAATTTAAATTCAGATTTTATTACACAGGGTAAACAATTATTTAAAGCATATGCTAAAATATTAAATAATGAAGTATATAAAAGAACAGGTCAACCTTCTAATTCAGCAGGATTTATACCTGTGGGATTAGATATAGATTGTGATGGTATTTCAGGAGTTAAAATTTATAATGGAATTGATGTTAGACAAGAATTTTTACCACCTGCTTACCCTAATGCCTTAAGTTTTGTTATATCACAAGTTAATCATAAAATAAGTAGTAATGATTGGACTACTAATTTACAAACTATATCTACTGCTAATACTAAAAAAACAAATTTTGCTAACTCAAAATTATTTTCTGAATTAATAGAAAGTATAGGAGATAGTTTAGTTGAAAATGTAATTTATACAGGAACAGAACCTACTCAAACTTTAACATCGGGATTTGATGTACGAAATGATAAATCTAAATCAGGATTAATTTATTATCCTGAAACAACTAATAAAAATCAAGTAGTTCTTCACCATACCGCTGGATATGCAACAGCAAAACAGGATGTTTCTTTTTGGAGAGAAAAGAATTTTGCATTAGCAACACATTATATAATAGAAAGAAGTGGATTTACTGAACATGTTTTTGGAGATCAATTTTGGTCTAATCACATTGGATCTAAGGATTATAGAAATGTAGCTCGTAATAAAGGAAGTTTTTCTATTGAATTACAAAATATAGGTTGGTTAGTACCTACTGATCCATCATTTATTACTTCTGATAGCTTTGTAGATGCTTATGGTAATATTAAAACTAAACAAGAATTTGGGGGTGTATCTGAACCTTACATGTTTGATGAAAACAATAATATTGTTAAAATGACTGATGGATATAAAGGAAAAAAATTCTTCCAAAGTTATACTGTTGACCAATTAAAGGCTTTATGGAATGTTATTAGTAAATGGAAAGATCAAATTGATTTAACCGTTTCCTATAGAAATTTTGAAGATGTTTTCCCATATAAGATACAACCAGGTTATAACTTCTATAAAGTATCACAAGATGCTTTTTCAGGAACTCCAGGTTTTTATACTCATAACTCATTTAGAGGTGATAAAATAGATGTATTCCCTCAAAAAGAATTATTAGAAATGTTGTATAATAAAAAACCTCCAACTTCAATAAAAACAGTATAGATGTATTTTCCTTTATCTCAAATAACAACTAATTTAAGTACTAAAGGTGGAGAACTTATAGTTCAATCTACTGGGGAGGAATATGTAGGGAATTACTTTAAAACTTCCAAAGGTAAATTTTATTCTGGAAAATCACCAAATGATGGTGTTAATTTGTTATTAGTTGAATCAAACAATGCAAATACAACAAACCAAGAAGATGTGGAGGCAGGAACAATAGGTTCATATAATGCTGATGCTAGTTTAACTTTATTACCTAGTAATTATCTTAATGCTAATCCTTCATCTACTCCTAAAGCAACACCTCCACCTAAATCTTCTATAACAAGACCAACACAAACACAATATGAAAATACAAAATATAAAAGATATTTTTTAAAAAAAGCAAATAATTATATTTACCAAGAAATAAATTTAAAAACTTATAATTTATATATAAATCAAGACCCTTCAGTCCAATTTAGTTTATATAATGCTTTAAGTATTGATTGGTACTTATCAGGTAATTTGTTAGATACATATAAGAGAAATATTGATATAGTAACTTTAGCTGAAGAACAAAATAAATGGTTTGGTTTTTTACAATCATTTAAAGATAGGTTTGCTAGGTATTACAAATTAGATCCTAATGCTACTTTTTATACTAGCGGAGGAGAATTAAAAATAAAAGATACTAATAAAGAATATGTTGGTTTTTATCATGTTCATCCTTCTAGAGGAGTATTAATGGAAGGTAAAGTACATGTTAACACACCTCATGCTGTTTTAGTATTAGTAGAAGAAGGAGAAAAATTAGTAAAGATACAAAGAATAGATGGAGAAGTAGGTACTTCAAGAAGAAGAAACATACCCCGTGGAGGTTACTAAATAGGTTTTTATATTATGGAAAAATGGTTTTATGTATTGGTTGATAGAGACTGATAAGCAATTAGAGTTTTTGACAAATAGTAGTTTTAAAGAGGTATTTATTGAAGTAATTCCTAACAATTATACTATTCACCCCGCTAAAAATGGCGTTTGTCTTGTTTATATCCGTCCGATTGAATCGGATAAAGGATATGTCATAGGAATTGACCATAGCGAAACATTAAGCGTTACAAAATCGAATTTAAACGATTGGTTAAATAAGCTAGATGTTATATATTGTAGGGATAAAAAAGAAACATTACATTATTTGCCGCTCAAAGCTCTTTATGACATTGGATTTATATCTAATACGTATATACCAACTAAAACAAATGCTCATGAGTTTTATTATGGCAAATACAAGGATGAAATTGATATAAATAAATTTATCCCAGTAGTAAAACACTACGAATATTGTCAGGATATTTTTTATGAGTTAAAAGATAATATAAATAAACCTAAAACAGATTATGATGAATTCTTTAACAGTAGAGTATCATTGGTATTCAACGCTATCGAGCGATGTGGATTACACGTACACGTACCTAGATTCGAACAGTATTTTCATCCCATTGATAACGGACGAGTCTACACTCAGTATAACTTAAAAACAACAACAACTAGACCTAGTAATAAATTTAACGGAGTTAACTATGCAGCACTTAATAAAGAAAATGGATGTAGGAAAGCTTTTTTACCAACTAATGATAAATTTTTTGAGATTGACATTAGCGCTTACCATCCTAGTTTGTCTTGTCGTCTCGTCAATTATAATTTTCCCACTAGCGATATTCATAAACATTTACAATCACTCTATGGAGTAGATTATGCTAAATCTAAAGAACTGACATTTAAGCAATTATATGGGGGAGTGTTTAAGCAATATGAGCACCTGGAATTTTTTAGTAAGATTAGTATATACGTAAAAGAATTGTGGGAAAAATTTGAGAGTAACGGGGAGATAGTATGCCCGATTTCTAAATTTGTATACAAAAAAGAAAAATTGGAGGATATGAATCCACAAAAATTATTTAATTATTTGTTACAAAACTTGGAGACGTCAATGAACGTTTGTATACTATGGGATATAATTCAAGTATTAAGAGGTAAAAAAACAAAACTTGTGTTATATACTTATGATTCATTCCTTTTAGATTGGGATGAAGAAGAAACAAAAGAATTAGAAAATATAAAAGATATTTTCAAAAAATATAAATTTAATATAAAAGTAAAACAAGGTTATGATTACGACTTTAGATAGACAACCAAATACGTATAATACGAATTATGATGTTATTACATCAATTAAAAACATAACAGATTTGAATAATAAGTTATTCTGTACATTTACGGATTTGGAAAGTTTAGATAGCCTCTTAGAGGAAATCCAAAGCAAGTATACAATTATATATAACAAACTATTTGTTCTTGAAATAATAGATAAGGATGAATATGTTGTTACTTATAATGTAGAACAAGGAAATGTACATACTATTCCTGAAAATACAATTTTAGTACATAGAAAAAAGGAATCTAATACCTTGTATACTATTAACGCTTTAAATGAATTAATTAAAAAGCTTAATGGTGGAGTTGTTGATACCAAGTATCAGGTGGATTGGCAACACTATAGAAATTGTATCCTTTTGACTCAACATAATGAGTTAAATCAACTGAATACAAAGATTTATAAAATTATTGAAGTATAGTTTGGAGAC
>MDSW01000639.1_pt1 | contig 12566 bp, 17 predicted proteins | sample 811171 | NCBI WGS metagenome assembly MDSW01 (sample SAMN05326641, study PRJNA326480) | marine metagenome | isolation source: seawater | place: Atlantic Ocean: North West | collected 2012
AAAAGAAGTACAAGAAGAAGTAATTGAATTGTGTTCAAAATTTCCGATTTATAAAAACTTAAGGAAATAAATGATTTGTCCATGTGAAAAAAAAGGGGAGACATCGGTTGTAGACTCTCGACCAACAGAAGATGGTACTGCAATAAGAAGAAGAAGATTATGTAGCTGCGGTGAAAGATTTACAACGTTTGAAAGGATTCAGTATAGAGAAATAATGGTAATAAAAAAAAATGGAAGAAAATCCCCCTTTGATAGAGATAAACTTTCCAAATCTATTTATATAGCTTTAAAAAAACGACCAATAGACACCGATACTATAGAGAAGTTTATTACCAAAATATCTAGATCATTAGAGGAGCTGGGACAAAATGAAATCTCATCAAACACTATAGGCACAATGGTAATGGATGCTTTAAAAAATCTTGATCCTGTAGCCTATGTTCGCTTTGCTTCAGTTTATAGAAATTTTAGAGAAGAGAAAGATTTTGTAACTTTCGTAGACAGAATAGATGTCTATAAAAAAAGATAATTATTTCATCAGTCTTGCTAATAATTTAGCTAAAAATTCATTAGGATATACAGGTCCAAATCCTTCTGTGGGCGCAGTTATTGTAAAGAACAATGAAGTTATTTCGTTTGGGTCTACCGATTTTTCAGGTAGACCTCATGCAGAAGTTATTTCATTAAATAAATTATCTAAAAAAAATAAAAAAAATTCAACAATTTATGTATCACTCGAACCTTGCTCGCATTATGGAAAAACGCCCCCTTGTGTAAATAAAATTATCAGTTCTAAATTAAAAAGAGTAGTCTATTCTATAAATGATTTAGATCCACGAACATCAGGAAAGTCATTGAATATTTTAAAGTCAAGTAAAATTAAAGTCAAAAAAAACTTATTAAAAAAAAATAGCAAACTTATTTATAAATCTTACTTCTATTCAAAAAAAAATCATAAACCATATTTATTTGGCAAACTCGCAGTATCAAAAGATTATTATCTAAAAGATAAAAAAAATTTTTACATCACAAACAGATTTTCATTAAAAACAGCTCATATATTAAGAAGTAGGGTTAATTGTATTTTAACAACATCAAAAACCATTAATCAAGACAACCCAAAGCTAAATTGCAGAATTGAAGGTTTGGAAAATAAATCTCCATTCGTTGCTATAATTGATAGAAAGTTAGATATAAAGAAAAATTCATATATAATTAATAACGCAAAAAATAATAAAACGTTTTTATTTTATAATACTGCCAACAATAAAAAAATTAAATATTTGAAATCAAAAAAGATAAAACTAGTCAAAGTTCCATTAAACAAAAAGAATCTTGACTTTAATTTTATTTTAAAAAATTTATATAATAATGAAGTTTCTAGTATTTTAGTTGAAGGAGGAAAATCATTAACTCGTTCATTATTAAATAATAATTACTTTAATGAGTTTTATTTATTTATATCTTCTAAAAAGTTAAAAAATAAGGGTTTAATGAAAATGGAGCACATAAAATCAAGCTTATTAAGCAAATTTAAATATTATAAATTAAATGAAACTTATCTGGAAGAAGATCAATTAATACACTATTTCTAATATATGTTTAACGGTATAATTTTTAATAATGGCAAAGTAAAAAAAATTTTAGTTACAAATAAAGGTAAATCATTATTTATTTTTTCTAAATTGCCGCTGACAAAAAAAAATATTGGCATGTCAATTGCATGTGATGGCGTGTGCTTAACTCTAGTATCAGTAAAAAAAGGGATATTAGAATTTTATCTTTTAAATGAAACTATTAATAGATCCAAATTTAAATATCTTAAAGTAGGGGATTCTATAAATTTAGAACTACCTTTAAAATACGGTCAAGATATTTCCGGACATATATGCCAGGGCCATATCGATACTACTTCAAAAATAGTAAGTATATCTAAAAAAGGCTCATCGAGGGTTTTAGAATTTGAAGTAAATAAAAAATATAAAAAAGTTCTAATAGAGAAAGCTTCTATTTTGATAAATGGGGTATCATTAACAATATCAAAAATTACAAAAAAAGGATTTCAAGTTTGGCTTATACCTCATACTTTGAAATTAACTAATTTGTCAAATATAAAAATTAATACTGTTGTAAATATTGAATTTGATATTTTGTCAAAATATGTAAAAAACTATATTTCATGACTAAACTAAAATTCAATACTATTGAAACCATTATATCAGATGCAAAAAAAGGCAAAATGTACATTTTGGTTGATGACGAAAATAGAGAAAATGAAGGTGATTTAATTTTTTCAGCAAAAGACGTTAATGCAGAAAAAATTAATTTTATGGCAAAACATGGTAGAGGACTGATTTGTCTTGCATTAGATTCTTATCAAGCAAAAAAACTTAATTTAAATTATATGTCACCAAAAAATGAGTCTAGAAATCAGACTGCATTTACAGTATCAATTGAGGCAAAAAAAGGAATTTCAACTGGAATTTCTGCAAAAGACAGAGCAACTACGATTAAAGTTGCTACGAAACCAAATGTTTCTAAAAAAGATATTGTTTCTCCAGGCCATGTATTTCCAATTGTGGCTAAAGATGGAGGTGTATTAATAAGAGCAGGTCACACTGAAGCTTCAGTTGACATATCAAAATTAGCAAATAAAAATCCATCGGCTGTAATTTGTGAAATTATGAATGAAGATGGATCTATGGCAAAACGTGATGATCTAATTAATTTTGCAAGAAGACACAAACTCTCAATCGGGAAAATTGAAGACTTGATTGCATATAGATTAAAAAAAGAAAATTTTATTAAGCTAAAAAAATCCTCAGACATAATTTTAGGAGATCAAAAATTTAAAATAAAAATTTTTGAAAATATTATTGATGGTTCCGAACATTTTGCTTTAATCAAAGGTAAACTGAATAGAAATATTATACCAAGGGTTAGGGTAATATCATCAAATATTGTTCAGAATTATCTTTTAGGAAACAAAATTCCAAATTCTTTTAATCAAACAGTTGCGTATTTTAAAAAGTTTAAAAGTTGTATTCTTGTTTTTATAAAAGACCCTAATTTGAAATCAGTTTCAGCAACTTTGAAAGATTATCAAAATAAAAAATATTATAAAAAAGGTAAAGATAAATTAATCAGAAATTATGGACTTGGTGCCCAAATTCTAAAAAATTTACAGGTTAAGAAAATGATTTTAGTTACAAAATCAAGAAAGAAGGTTATAGGTTTAGAAGGTTATAATTTATCAATTACCAAGCAAGAGATTATATGAAAATTTGCATAGTTGTTTCAGATTATTATAAAGAAATATCAGACAATTTACTTAAAGGTTCCATTAAAGAACTTAAAAAAAATGGATATAAAAAAATAATGATTAAAAAAGTATCTGGAGCCTTTGAAATACCTATTACAATATCCCAAAATATAAAAAAATTTCACGCATTTATAGCATTAGGTTGCATTATAAAGGGTCAGACAGATCACTATTATTTTATATCACAAGCTGTAACTAATGGATTAATGGATTTAAGTATTAAATTTAAAAAACCAGTAGGTTTTGGAGTACTTACTTGTAAAAATTTAAAACAAGCTAAATTTAGAGCATCACTATCAAAAAAAAATAAGGGAAGAGAAGTTGCTTTAGGAGTTATTTCAATTTTAAAAAACAAATGAAATTAAATTTTACACCAGCAAAGAATCCAAGAGTTTTAATCATTCAAAAAGTTTATGGTCAAGTGGTTAATAATGATCAAAAAATTATTTTCGAAAAACATAGGTTCAAAAAGTTTATTAAAGATGTAGTTCTTGGAACAATTGAAAGATCCGATATTATAAACCAAGAAATAAAAAATTTAGAAAATAATTTTAATTTAAAAAACTTAGATGATATTTTTAAAATTATTATACAATGTGCAATTTTTGAATTAATGTTTAAGCCTAGTTTATCTAAAAAAATAATTATTAAGGAATATTTAAATGTTTCAAACTTTTTTTTAAATAATTCACAAACTAAATATTTAAACGCAATTCTAGATAATCTATCAAAAAAAATTCAAAATGAACGAGCTAAAAATAATTAAAAGCTTAAAAAAAAATATTAAGAACCCGTTTGCTTTAAAACTTAATGATGATGTTTTTTTTGATAAAAAAAAATCTCTAGTAGGTACAATTGATACTTACAACGAAAATATACATTATTTGAATTTTAAAAATCCAGATCTTTTAATAAAAAAAGTAATTAGATCATCTATATCTGACATAATTTGCAAAGGAATAGATCCAAAATATATATTAATTTCTTTTTCAGGATCTAAAAAAAATTTTAATAATCGAAATATTAATTTAATAATAACCTCAATTAAAGAAGAGCAAAAAAAATATAATTTTTTTTTAATTGGTGGCGATACAACTTATTCTTCAAAATCTTCCTTTACTATTTGTTCATTAAGTTATTCAAATAAAATAATCAAAAGAGGTAGTTGCCTTAACAATGATGATATTTATATTACAGGCAATATTGGAGAGTCCTCTGTAGGTTTGTATATTTTAAAAAATAAATTTAAAACAACCCCTAAAATTAAAAAATATTTTATAAACCGATATTTTAAACCTAGTTTGCCTTTTGGTTTTCATAAAGATTTAAATAAATTTGCTAACTCCTCAATGGATGTCTCAGATGGATTATTAATTGATCTTGTCAAATTAATTGGTGATAAAAAATTCAGTTTTGTAATTAATTATAATAAATTACCTAAATCGACATATTTTGAAGCCTTGCTACAAAAAAAAAAGATTTTTCCAAATAATCATTTATTTAGTGGTGATGATTATCAAATACTATTTACTGCAAAAAAAAAATATAGAGATATTATTTCTAAAAGTTCTAAAAAATGGAATCAAAAAGTTACTAGAATAGGCTGTATTCAAATTGGCAGTTCCAATTATATGCAATTTGACAATAAATTAAAAAAAATTCATAATTATCAAGGATATATTCATAATTTTAGCTAAGTTATTTATTGCGTTTTAGAATTTTTTTTGTAATGTCCGATTTTTAAAATATTAACATATAAGCTAACAAGGTTAAACAATTATGAACGCAGAAACAATTTTAGGTTACACTATCCTAGCAGGACTATTATCAATTTTTTATGGATTTATTACAGGTAAAAATATTTTAAACTCAAGCCCAGGCAATGCAAAGATGCAGGAAATAGCATCAGCAATTCAAATAGGTGCTAAGGCATATTTAAATAGGCAATATAAAACAATTGCTATTGTTGGCGTTGTTGTACTTTTAATTATAAGTTATGCATTTAGTCTATTAGTTGGTTTAGGTTATTTGATTGGAGCAACCTTGTCAGGAATTGCTGGATATGTTGGAATGTTAGTTTCTGTTCAAGCAAATGTTAGAACTGCAGAGGCATCTAGAAAAGGGTTAAATGCAGGATTAGATGTTGCTTTTAAATCCGGTGCAGTTACTGGAATGTTAGTTGCTGGACTTGCCTTATTATCTATAGCTGTTTATTATTATTTATTATTATCATTTAATATAGATGAAAGAGAAATTGTAAATGCATTGGTCGCATTAGGCTTTGGCGCATCTCTAATCTCTATTTTTGCAAGATTAGGAGGTGGTATTTTTACTAAAGGTGCTGATGTTGGAGCTGACCTTGTTGGAAAAGTTGAGGCTGGTATTCCTGAAGATGATCCTAGAAATCCTGCCGTAATTGCTGACAATGTTGGAGATAACGTTGGTGATTGTGCTGGTATGGCGGCTGACTTGTTTGAAACTTATGCAGTAACTATTGTTGCAACAATGGTTTTGTCCTCAATTTTTTTTGTTGGTGATTTAAATATGATGATTTATCCTTTGACAATAGGTGGTGCTTGTATCCTTACATCTATATTAGGTACGTATTTTGTTAAATTGGGAAAATCTAAAAATATAATGACAGCTTTATACAAAGGATTTGTAGTAACAGCTATTACCTCATTAATTATTTTGTATCCAATAACTGACTATGTATTAGGTTTAGAAAATACCTATAATATAGGCACAAATCAATTCACCGGATTAAGCCTATATTACTGTGGTGTAATAGGTTTAGTTATAACTGGTTTAATTATATGGATCACTGAATATTATACTGGAACAGGTTATAGACCAGTAAAAAGTGTAGCATTATCATCCACCACTGGTCATGGCACTAATGTAATTCAAGGTTTAGCAGTTTCTTTAGAGGCTACTGCTGTTCCGGCACTAATAATTGTTTCAGGAATTCTGGTTACGAATTATATTGCCGGTCTTTTTGGTATTGCTATAGCTGTAACATCAATGTTGGCATTAGCAGGAATGGTAGTTGCTTTAGATGCATATGGTCCTGTTACGGATAATGCTGGAGGTATTGCGGAAATGTCTAAATTGCCAAATAATGTTAGAAAAACAACCGATGCATTAGATGCAGTCGGAAATACAACTAAGGCAGTTACAAAAGGATATGCAATAGGATCTGCTGGATTAGGAGCATTGGTATTGTTTGCTGCATATACAGAGGATATCAAGCATTTTTCAAAAATTGCAGGTTCAAACCTTGAGGGAATTGTTGTGACTTTTGATTTATCAAATCCGTTTGTTGTTGTCGGTTTATTAGTTGGAGGAATGTTGCCTTATCTATTTGGTTCTATGGGAATGCAAGCTGTAGGTAGAGCAGGGGGTGCAGTGGTAATAGAAGTTAGAAGACAATTTAAAAAATTTCCTGGTATAATGAAAAGAAAACAAAAACCTGATTATGCTAAGTTGGTTGATTTGTTAACTATAGCTGCAATTAAAGAAATGATTATACCTTCTTTATTGCCAGTTTTATCTCCAATAGTTTTATACTTTGTTATTTATTCAATTGGAGGTCAGGTTGCAGCATTAGCTTCAGTAGGAGCAATGTTGTTAGGTGTTATCATAACTGGATTATTTGTGGCAATCTCTATGACCGCAGGTGGTGGAGCTTGGGATAATGCTAAAAAGTATATTGAGGATGGAAATTTTGGAGGAAAAGGATCAGATGCTCATAAAGCCGCTGTAACTGGAGATACCGTTGGCGATCCGTATAAAGATACAGCGGGTCCAGCAGTAAATCCAATGATTAAAATTACTAACATTGTTGCATTGCTTTTATTAGCTGTTATTGCTGGATAGATTTAAAACTTTATCTTCTATTTTTTGGTGAATTAAGCTTTTGTTCCATGCTTTTAAGAAACTTACCAATTGGAGAATTGGTTCCATAGCTTTTGTTTGTTGATTCTTTGATTATTTTTAGATCATTCATATCATTTAGATCATATATTTTTTTTGTTTTTACAATACCATAGTCATTGAAAACAATTTCTATAACATCATTTTTTTGAATTTTAGATTTACCTAATTTAAAAACTGATTGATTCACATTTTCTCTTTCAATAAAAAACCATAAGTTTTCATCAAAAAGACTTACAGACGATGGTTTGCCTATTATATTTATTACATCGTTTTTATTTGATTTAGATATTTCTATTTTATTGTATTTTTTACTTAATTCCTTCAATCCATGGCTATTTACAACCTTGTTATTTGAGCAGGCTGATATAAATATAAAAAATATAATAATTAACTTATACATATGAAAAAAGAATATATTTGTATTTACAATAATTTAGTTAAATTAACTAGAAATAAATCATTATATAGCAATCTAAAAGAAAACGATAGTTTTTCAGATAGATTGACATTCTTGCTATTGCATCTATCATTTTTTTTTAAAGCCTATAAAGGAAACAGTTCAAAAAAAAAATTACAAGAAATACACGATTTAATCTTCAATCAAATTGAGTTATCTATTAGAGAAATTGGATATGGCGATGTATCAATCAATAAAAATATGAAGAAATATGTTAATTATTTTTATGATATATTAGGTTCTGTTGATCGTTGGGATTCCACAGAAAATCAAAATAAAATTGAAATATTATATAAGTATATTAATAAACCTCAAAATATTACATTTTTTCTTAATTATTTTGATAAATTAAGTATTTTTTATAAAAATAACTCTTTAAATTTTTTTACAAAAGATATAGAAGATTTAAAAATTTAATTATGGCTGTACCAAAACGTAAAACAACACCTTCAAGAGCTGGCAAGAGAAGATCTCATATAAAGATATTTCCTAAAAATATTATTGAAGATAAAAAGTCAGGTGAATATAGACTGTCACATCATTTGGATTTAAAAACAGGATTTTATAAAGGTAGACAAGTTTTAGATCCTAAAGAATAATTTTTTTATTTATGTTAAAATCAGTAATTATTGCAGTAGATGCAATGGGAGGTGATAATTCTCCAAACAAAATAATTCACGGTATTTCAGAATATATTAAAAAAAATAATAATGTTTTTTTTAGGATATTTGGAAAAAAAAATCTTATTGAGAATGAGCTATCTAAAAATAATATAAAAAATAATTTGTTTGAAATTATCGAATGTGAAGAAGTCGTCGAAAACAATGAAACCCCGTTATCTGCAGCGAAAAAAAAGAATACTAGTATGTGGCAAGCTATAAATGATGTAAAAGAAAAAAGATCCAATGTTATTGTTTCTGCTGGAAATACAGGTGCTCTTTTTGTCATTTCAAAATTAAACATGAATATGATCGAAAATATAAGCAAACCTGCTCTTGCAGCGTTATGGCCAAATAAAATTGATATGAATATAGTTTTAGACTTAGGAGCAAATGTTGAATGTGACGAAAAAAATTTTGAAGATTTTGCATTGATGGGCGCTGCCTTACATAAAGCGTTATTTCCCTCAGATGAATCAAAAGTTGCGTTACTTAATATAGGTTCTGAAGAAATAAAGGGACATGAAACAATTAAAAAAGCTTACCAAGCGCTTGAGAAGAAAAAAAATAACCTATATGAATTTTGTGGTTACATAGAAGGCAATCATATTATGGATGGAAATGTCAATGTAATTGTTACTGATGGCTTCACAGGTAATGTAGCCCTAAAAACTGCTGAAGGAACAGCAAATTTTATTTCTACTGAACTTAGAAAAGCACTATCAGAAGGTCTAATTGCAAAAATATCAAGTTTAGTAAATATTTCTAATTTAAAAAAATTTAAAAAAAGACTTGATCCGAGATTGTATAACGGAGCAATTCTTTTAGGTCTTGAAACCCCAGTCATTAAAAGCCATGGTTCTACGGATTACATAGGCTTCGCAAATTCACTAGATGTTTGCGTTAAAACAGTTGAAGGAAAGCTAATTGAAAAAATAAAAATGAATATAAATATATAATGAGACAGAATCTTACGAAAAAAGAAATAATTAATTCTATTTATATGCAATTAGGTTTTTCTAAAAAATTAATAGAAAATATTCTTGAAGATATGTTTGAAATATTACTAGAAAGCCTTAAATCAAAAGGCAAAGTAAAGATATCAAATTTTGGGACTTTTGTATTAAGACATAAAAAATCTAGAATTGGCAGAAATCCAAAAACTAAAAAGGAAGCAGTTATATCAGAAAGAAATGTAATTTTATTTAAGCCATCAAAATTTCTCAAAAATACAATTAATAATGTCAATTAAATTATCGAGTGCTTACAAAACTATAGGTGAAGTGGTAAAAATTTTAAATGATGCTGAACCAAAAAGTATAAGAATAAATGCGCATACACTTAGATTTTGGGAAACCCAGTTTACACAATTAAAACCTAAACTATTTAACAATAAAAGAAGACATTATGATTCAGTGTCTATTGAAACTCTTAAATTTATTAAGTATCTTCTGAAATCTGAAGGAATGACTATAGAAGGAGTTAAAAAGCATTTAAAACAAAATAAATCTAACCTTGACGATACATTAATTACCTCTATAAGAACCAGATATTTTAAGAATAAACTGTCAAATCTTAAAAATATAATTAATAATTTGAAAAAATAAATATGGCTAAAAAATCTTTTGTTAAAATAAGAATGGTTCCAGAATCAAAACCGGATAGCCCATTTTATTATTATCTAAAAAAACCAGCCGGAGGTGAAAAAGCTAAAGTTAAACTTTCAGCTAGAAAATATAACCCAAGTACAAGGAAGCATGAAAAATTTGTAGAAAAAAAACTTCCACCACATAGTAAATAATTATTTTTTTTTAAAATTTCTCTTTTCGTAGTCTATATATGCTCTAATCATATTGATCCATATTTTTTTTGTTATTTTGGGATCAATTTTATTTTTTAATGATTTTTTTTTAATTTGATTAAGAATTATTTTAATTCGCTTATTATCAACTATTTGATTTTTAAATTCTTTCAATTCTAGTACTTTTTTCACAAGTAAAGTTCTCTTTTTAAGAAGTTTAATAAATGAATCATCAAGCTTATCTAGCTTTTTTCTTAGTATTTTTAATTTTTTATGTTTATCAGGCGACATTTATTAAATTGGATTTCTTAATAATTATTATATTTATTCAAATATGTATATAGAAAATAATAATATCAAAAATCAATTATCTACGTGGTTAGTTTTCATTTTTTTCTTAATTGCTGCAATGATTGTAGTGGGTGGCTTAACTAGATTAACTGACTCAGGTTTATCAATTACTAAATGGGAGTTATTTTCTGGGATATTTCCACCTTTAAATGAACAAGAATGGATTTATTATTTTGACGAATATAAGCAAATCCCTGAATATAAACTTCAAAATTTCTCTATGACTATGAGTGAGTTTAAAATTATATTTTGGTGGGAGTGGGCACACAGATTACTAGGTCGTTTAGTTGGTTTATGTTTTTTGATTCCTTTAATTTATTTCACTTTTAAAATTCAATTCAAAAAGTTATTAAACTTGTATTTCATTTTTTTATTAATTTGCTTTCAGGGATTTATAGGTTGGTATATGGTTTCTAGCGGGTTAGTTCAAAGAGTTGATGTTAGTCATTTTAGACTTTCAATACATTTATTTATCGCATTTGTTATTTTATCAATGATATTTTGGAATTACTTAAAAATTAATGTTAAAATAATTAATTATAAACGAATAAGTTCATCAATTACATTAACCTTTTTATTATTAATTTATTTTCAACTAATCATTGGCGCATTTGTTTCTGGCATGGATGCAGGTAAAATTTATAATTCTTGGCCATTAATGGGAGAAACTTATTTTCCAAATGATAATAAGATTAATAATTTATTTCAATTATCAGCTTTTAGCGATCCGTCGTTAGTTCAATTTATACATAGAAATTTTGCTTATCTAATTTTCATATTTTACTTATTTATAGTTTTTAATGTTTTTAAAAAAAAGATTATAAATTTATATAAACCGCTTAAAGTTTTAGGTTTTTTTATGTTATTGCAAATTGTGCTGGGAGTTTTTACAGTATTAAATGGTGCACAGATTTTAATTGCATCCATGCACCAAATTAGTTCTATTTTTTTAGTTAGTTCGAGTATTTATTTTTTTTATATCAATACAGAATCTAACTTACAGCTTTCAAACTAGGCTTTCCAGATGCATCCAAAGCTTGATTTAAATCTTCAATTATATCATCTGAATGTTCAATACCTATTGACAACCTAACATATCCCGGTGTTACTCCTGCTGCCAATAATTCTTCTTCAGTCAGTTGACTATGTGTAGTTGTGGCTGGATGTATAGCCAAACTTCTTGCATCGCCTATATTGGCTACATGGTAAAACATTTTCAAAGCTTCTATAAATTTTTTACCTGCCTCAACTCCACCTTTAACCTCAATTCCAATTAAAGCTCCATTTCCTCCTTTGAGGTATTTTTTCGATCTTTGAGCTATTTTACCCTCATGTAGAGTAGGGTAAATTACTCTTTCAACATTCTTATGTTTTTTCAAAAAATCAACAACCTTTTCTGCATTGGAACAATGTTGTTTCATTCTTAGTGGGACAGTTTCTAAACCTTGAATAATTCCCCAGGCATTATCAGGTGCTAGTGGCGCTCCCAAATCTCTTAAAAGACAAACTCTTGCTCTTACAGCAAATGAAACATTGGCACCTGTTAATTGAGGTACTGCTTCACCCCATATAACACCTCCGTAACTTGCATCAGGTTCATTGAAAAGTGGCTGTCTCTTTGGATCACCTGTCCAATCAAAGTTACCTCCGTCAATTATACCACCGCCTATAACCGTACCATGACCTCCAATAAATTTTGTTAACGAGTGCACTACAACTGCTGCTCCATGATCTAAAGGCTTACAAATTACAGGTGAAGCCGTATTATCCATTATCAGAGGAATATTATGTTTTCTCCCAATGTCTGATACTTCTTTAATTGGGAAGACTCTTAGATATGGATTTGGCAATGTTTCTGCATAAAAACATCTTGTCCTATCGTCTACTAATTTTTCAAAATTTGATGGATCAGATGGATCTGCATATCTACACTCAATACCTAATTTTTTAAGAGTATGTGTAAATAAACTGACTGTACCACCATATAAATCTGTTGAACTAATAAAATTATCTCCAGATTGGCATACGTTCATAACT
>MDSW01116758.1_pt1 | contig 12564 bp, 6 predicted proteins | sample 811171 | NCBI WGS metagenome assembly MDSW01 (sample SAMN05326641, study PRJNA326480) | marine metagenome | isolation source: seawater | place: Atlantic Ocean: North West | collected 2012
CGGAGCATGCTGCAGATCGACAATCTGCTGACTGGACTTTGCTGTCGGGTCAATCGAAAAGTGAACTGTGCCGGAGATGCGTTCATAAGCGCCCACCGCCCCAAACTCTTTTCCACCCGCAAATGGTTCTCGCCTGGTGATTTCGAATTCGGTCAGTTCTGCGATTGCAGGAGCAGCCACAAGGGTGATCAGAGAAACAGTGGTACGGATCTGTCGAAAGAAAGACACAGCCAAACGACCTCGACTTTGTGGGTTTAAAGTTTCACGGAGGTACCCAGTGGAAACCACAGTTGACCAGTCTCTGAAGTTTTTTGTGGGATTGCCAGGCAGCAGACCTGTTCGACTGAGACGCGGTTTCCATTACAGTACCCGCGAATTCGAAGCAGAGAGATTCGTAGCCTATGTTCGACATCATTGGAGACATTCACGGACACGCCGATGAACTCACCGAATTGCTGTCAGTTCTTGGCTATTCTGAGCAGCACGGGGTGTATCGGCACCCTACTCGCAGGGTTTTCTTTTGTGGCGACTTTATTGATCGAGGACCCCACATACCTGATGTTGTCCGGATCGCCCGGAGTATGGTGGAAAACGATTCTGCACTGGCAGTGATGGGCAACCATGAGTTTAACGCGCTGGCGTATCACACACAGAACCCGGCTCAGCCAGGCGAGTTTTTACGTCCTCATACGGAACGCAATCAGTTCCTTCATGCGCGGACTCTGGAACAGTTTGATGAGTCCGGATTGCAGTCAGCGCTGGAGTGGTTTGGCTCTCTGCCGGTTGCCGCAGACATGGGTAGTTTTCGAGTCGTTCACGCATGCTGGTCACCCTCACAGATCGAATTACTTCAGACTGTTGCTGCTGAATATGGTTCGGCATGGACGGCCGGCTTTCTCGTACCCGCGTCCGCGACAGATGACCCTGTCTACGAGGCGGTTGAGTGCGTGTTAAAGGGGCCGGAACTGACGTTGCCCGAAGGGTTATCTGTGCAGGATAAGGAAGGCAATACTCGGCGTCGGATTCGGATTCGCTGGTTTGAAGAGGCAGCCGAACACACATGGGCGACTTACTCTTTGCCTGTGCGGGGACAACTTCCTGAAGTTTCTGTTCCCGCTGATTCGCCAGCGGTTCCCTACCCGTCTGATGCGCCGCCCGTGTTTGTCGGACATTACTGGCTGCCGGAGTCTGAGCCGGTTCCCTTAGCCAGCAACGTGGCGTGTCTGGATTACAGTGTCGCAAAGGATGGCATGCTGGCCGCCTATCGATTTGATGGTGAGTCGACACTTTCAGCAGATCGATTTGTCACCGTCCCGGCACGTCCATCGTAAGCTCTCCTCAAGAATCGACGATCCGGGAATGACTCGTTTAACCGCCAGCTGCAGGCGCACGTGTTCGGAGTGATGTGTGCACCGTCGGCTTCCGCCTGCCGTCAACCAATGTCGGGAACAGCTACCTGAGGAATTATGACCGTCGGTCGGAGTGAGGAAACGCAGTGACGAAGCCCGGCAGGCTTCATGACAGTCCGTGGGTCGCAATACCGGCCCTCGCTTCGCTCGCCCCGGCCTGCTTTTGATTCTTATGTGTCCTGCCATGTACGAAACACACTTCAGTTGCGCAGCGGTCGCGAATCGTGAATAATCCGCCTGCTCGCGTTTCCTCCTTTGTTGTCAGTCCATGCCCACTATGAACACTTCGACCGCCATCAATGCGATTCGAATTCGTGGTGCGCGAGGACACAATCTGCAGAACATTGACGTTGAGATCCCCACCGGTCGGCTGACGGTCATTACCGGTGTGAGTGGCAGCGGCAAGAGTTCCCTTGCCTTTGACACCATCTTCGCCGAAGGGCAACGGCGGTACCTTGAAGGGATCTCCGTTCGAACACAGTCGTTGATTCGCCAGCTCAACCGTCCGGATGTCGACGAAATCACGGGGTTGCCTCCGACCATCTGCGTTGATCAGCGAGTCAACACGGCCTCTGCCCGCAGCACGCTGGCAGTCACAGCGCAGATCTACGACTACCTGCGAGTTCTTTATGCTCGTGGGGGAACAGCTCACTGCACCAGCTGCAACAATCCGGTCAGCAGCCAGACGGTCACACAGATCGTGGATCGAATTCTCCAGGGGCCCGAACGACAGAAGCTCATGGTGTTGGCGCCGATCGTACGAAATAAGCGCGGAGCACATCGGGAGACGCTGGAACGAGTTGCGACTCACGGATTTGTCAGGGCCCGGATTGACGGGAATCTGCACGACCTGTCAGAGATCCCTGAACTGGATTCCGGTACGCAGCATTCCATCGATGCTGTCATTGACCGCATCATCCTGAAAGAAGGCGTTGCAACTCGGCTGCGGGAATCGGTTGAACTGGCCGTTCGTGAAGCGGAGGGGACATGCATTGCCTGCAGGCTGATCGATGAAACATGGCAGGACGAACTCTTCAGTACGCGATTCAGCTGTGCGGACTGTGAACTGGATTTTGCTCCGCTGGAGCCTCGGCACTTCAGCTTCACCAGTGCGTTGGGTGCCTGCACTCACTGCGAAGGGTTTGGAATTCGTGGCGTGGCGGAAGAAGTCGAAGACATCACCGTGTTTCGAAAAGCCGCGTGTCCGGAATGTGATGGTAGTCGTCTGCAGCCATTTGCCAGTGGGATGAAATTTGGCGGCCTCACCATTCGCGAACTGACGGCACTCAGTATTGATGAGGCGCTGGATGTTACTTCCGGATGGATGGGTAAACTGTCGGGCTTTGAGCGGGAGGCTGCTCTGGTCGCCGAGCGGACTCTGCCCGATGTTGTTAATCGACTCCGTTGTCTTCAGCAGTGTGGCATTGGATACCTGACACTCAACCGCGCTGCACGGACTCTGTCCGGAGGCGAATTCCAGCGCGCACGCCTGGCGGCGTGCCTGGGAACCGGGCTGCATGGGGCCTGCTTTGTTCTTGACGAACCGACTTCGGGGTTGCATCCTCGAGATACTAATTCACTGATCGAAACACTCACACGGCTTCGAGACACGGGTGCGACAGTCATCGTGGTTGAGCACGATGAAGAATTCATGAGAGCGGCGGACCACATCATCGACCTTGGACCCGGCGCCGGGCACGATGGCGGTCGACTGATGCATTCCGGTCCTCCGGATTCATTTGCCGAAGCTGAGTCCGACTCACCAACTGCTCGGCTGCTGACTGGTCGGCTCACACTGCCGTCTCCTGACCACGGGCGCGCAAACAGTAATGATTCGGTGACTGTTCGCGGAGCACGAGCAAATAATCTCGGCGGTATTACGGCCAGGTTCCCCCTGAATCGACTGGTCTGCGTGACGGGAGTGTCCGGCTCCGGCAAAAGTTCCCTGGTGATGGATTCACTGCTGCCGGTTGCCATTGCGGCGTTAAACGACGGCGACCTGCAGACTGCCGTCCGGGATACTCAATGTGAGGCTGTTGAGGGACTCGAGTCACTTGATCGTGTCGTCGCCGTCGACAATCGTTTACCAGGCAGCAATCGCCGGTCGTGCCTCGCGACAGTGAGTGGAATCTGGGACGCCATCAGAAAGATCCTCACACAGACACGCCAGGCCAGGGCTCGCGGATATCGCAGCAATCGATTTAGCTTCAATTCGGGTGACGGCCGCTGTGATCTGTGTCGAGGCACAGGTGTTCAGGATCTCAAAGTGAAACTGCTGCCGGACACATCAATTGTCTGCCCGGAATGTCATGGGCGACGATTTAACAGGGCGACGCTGGACATCACCTTCCGCGAGCTTAACGCAGCCCAGATGCTTGATCTGCGCGTCGATGACGCTGTGACTCACTTCGGTGAACTCGAATCGATACGAGCACCACTGGCGGTTTTTCAGGATGTAGGTCTGGGATACATGACCCTCGGACAACCTGCCTCCACCTGGTCTGGCGGAGAGTCTCAGCGAGTGAAGCTTGGAACGGAACTGACTTCTTCAGGTACGGAAAGAACCCTGTTTGTCCTGGACGAGCCGACGAGTGGATTGCACGCTGCGGACGTTGTCCACCTCCTCAGTCTGCTGAATCGTCTCGTCGACACGGGGCACAGTGTCATCGTCATCGAACACAACATCGACATGATTCGAGCAGCCGACTGGGTTCTGGAGATTGGGCCGGGAAGCGGTGCAGCAGGCGGGAATCTGGTCGCATCGGGCACCCCTGATTCACTAACGGCGATTCCGGAAAGTGTGACCGGTTTGTATCTATAATCAGGGCGACTGCTGAACCACCCGCACCAGGATCTCAAACGTCTGGTCTCCCGCGGGTTCCGGGATCGGCCGAAGGCCACGAAGTCAAACCGAGCACGGCTCTCTTTAACCCCCGCACCGCGCATAAAAACAGCCCTTGGCATTGAGGTGTGGGGGATCAAACAGAGTGTTTTGGGGTTCAATCAGGTGGCTGGGTGATCACCTGGTGAAGATCTGCTTAACACACCGCAACTGCCAAAGGGCTGGCTGGGATACCGTTCTATCATGCACGGCCCGTGCCAAACGTGCAAAAAATATACTAAGGCAAAAACACCAGTGTTTTTGAGGGTGTCGAACCGCGGCGACATGCGCCGAATGCGCCGAAACATGCGCCGACTGGTTGCTTCGAGGGTGTCGGAACCGTAGGATTTTCGTCACTCAATCGGCGCCGGCGCATTATGACAGCTCTAAATCCAGGTAATTCAGGCAAACGACGTGACCCGTGGGTCATTGCATGCGCTCTGGCTGCGATTTCTTATGGTTTCGTGGTGATCTGGTACGTCACTACCTTTCCAGACATCGGTGTCCGCAGTCTGCTCCCCAATGAACCGGGTGAAACTGGTTTGCTGGTCACCGAATTTGTGCATGAGGATTCGGATGTCAGTGGGCCAATTCTGGAGCCCAACGACCGGATTCTTGAGGTGGGCGGCCAGCCGGCGAGCGACTTTCTGCAGTTTGTCCACAACCTTGCGGATCTGAGGTCTCCTGTCATTCCGGTAGGTGGGGTGTTGGCACCGGACTCAAAGCCGATTGCGGAGCTGCGAAAACGGGCGCGGAGAAAAGAACACAAACAGGCGGCTGCCAGTCAGCAGCAATCCGCAGACTCACAGGACAAGTCGAATGTGAATTCCGGGGACGAGGGAGCAGGAGCACCTTCGAAGGGAGACGGTGATGCTGACGCGAGCCCAACTGGTGAGTCGCCCGTAAAGAAGAGCTCCGACCAGAGCGAAGGCGACACGGGTGAGTCAGAGGTAGAGCAGGGAGTTGCTGTCGACCCGTCAGGCGATTCTGGAGAGACAGGACCGGAGGACGAGCAGCCTGGTGACGAGCAGTCCGATGGCGGCCGCACTGGTGGGAAAGGCGAGAAGCCCGAGAAGCCAGCCTCGACCGAGAAGCCAGCCTCGACCGAGAAGCCTGGCTCGACCGAGTCTGCGTTCGATGAGGACGCTGTTCCCGATCTGGTTGAGATCATTAGCAGTCAGGATGGTCAGCCGGGGCGACTGATGGTTCGCGTGGATGCGATTCGTGGTGGGAAGCCTTTGGCGGCATATGTGTCCGTGAAGTCAATCGCCGTTTCTGACTTTGGACTGACCATCATCTGGTTTCTCAGTCAGCTCGGAATCCTGGCGGTTGCGCTCACTGCATGGTGGCAGCGTCCCGGGGATGAGGTCATCCGTGTGTTCTGCATGATGTGTGCAGCATCAATCGTGGCGTTCGTTGGTGGCTTTCACTGGTGGGTGATTGTCGCGAACCCGCTGCTCAACCTTCCATTTATCGTGTGTGCCTGTCTGCTCCCGCCGACGACCTTGCACTTCTTCTGCCGATTCCCGCGAGACAACTTCGTCGTCACTCAGGGTGGCCGAGTGGCAATGGGTCTGCTGTACGGTCCTCCGCTGGTGGCGGCATTGCTGATCGCTGCAACCTACTGGGCAGGGTGGGCACTTATGTCAACGGAGCCTGGCGAGATCACGCTGATTCAGCGAATCACGGCGCTGCTGTCCGGGCTGCTGGGTTCCGGCAGTCTCCAGTTCAATGCGTCCGTCGTGGCAGCCAAGCTGCTTTATGTGCTGCGAATTCTGGTCTACTTCGGCATTCTTGTGAGCAGCATTTATTTTGGCCTGACTGTTTGGACCCTGGCCAACAGTCTTGGGCGGACTCAGAGTCCTGTTGAGCGACGGCAGACTTCCGGGATTCTGATTGCCTCGTTGTTATCCACTTTGCCGATCGCATATACGCTTTACCTTGCCTTCTACCAGAAGGAGAGTTTTGCTCTGGGGCAGGCTCAGTGGCCCATGTTCATTGCCAGCGGGATGTTTATGGCAGCGTACGCATGGGGCATGCTTAAGCATCGTCTGATTCTGGCCGATGAAACGCTGTTCCGCGGTCGACAGTATTTTATGACGTCCGGAGTTGTCACAGTCGTGACAGCTGTGGCGCTGGCCGCCGGAGCGTTAACCACGCGAACGTATTCACTGCCGCTGGACGCTTCCATCCCGCTGCACTTATCGTCATTCCTTGTCCTTGTTCTGGCGATTGGGTTCCTGCTGTGGGTGCGTGATCGTGTGCAGGCGATTGTGGACCAGCGATTCTTTTCTGAGAAGTATCAGATTGACCGAACATTGCGGCAGTTGAACCAGGCGTCCGGCTATCTGGCCGACCCAACGGCTTTGGCTGAAGTGACGCTGGTGACCTGTCGCGACGTAATGGATGCGTCTACGGCTGCGATGTATGTGCGAGACCCCAGAGGCACACTGCGTTTGATCGGTGCCGACGACTATGCGGACGTTCCCACTTCACTGGCAATGAGTCGCGTTGGTGACGCAGACGATGGGGAGATGGTTGTCCGTCGCATTCCCGCGGCAAGTCGCGAGCTGCAGTCACCCGTGCAGGAACTGATGGTTGATCTGCACTGCGAATTACTTTGTTTTCTACGCAGTGACTCCGGCACGGATGGAGTGATTCTTGTCGGGCGAAAAGTCAACGGCGCTCCCTACTCTCCAGAGGACATCGCATTTCTTCAGGCGACCGGTCAGATGACCGTGCTCGCGCTACACAGTTCGCGTGCCAATCAGAACCTGTCGCGGCTGAACTCAGAACTCAAGGTAAAAGTCGATCGTATTGCGGAGCAGCAACGGCAGCTGGCAATGCTGCGTGCCGAGTTAACGTCCCTTCAGCAGGCTGCCGGGACCGAGCCCATTCCTGAAGTAGACAGCGGATTCGACCGAGGTGGCATTCGCGGAAACAGTGGGGCCATCCATTCTGTACTCGAGATGGCTCGTAAGGCGGCGTCGAGCAATCTGACTGTTCTTGTTCGCGGTGAAAGCGGGACGGGTAAAGAGCTCCTGGCGCGAGTCGTGCATCGCAATAGTGATCGCGCCGATCGGCCAATGGTTTCTGTGAACTGCGCTGCTCTGGCTCCATCACTGCTGGAAAGTGAGCTGTTTGGCCATGTTCGAGGAGCCTTCACGGGCGCGACTTCAGATAAGGAAGGGCGATTCCAGGCAGCTGACGGCGGCACACTGTTCCTCGATGAGATCGGGGACATTTCGCTGGAGACTCAGGTAAAGCTGCTTCGAGTTCTTCAGGAGCGCTGTTTCGAGCCGGTGGGTTCCGGCCGTACGGTGGATGTCGATGTCCGTGTGATTGCTGCGACTCATCGCAACCTTGAGGAGATGATTGCTGTCGGCGAATTCCGTGAAGACCTCTATTACCGTCTCAACGTAATCAGCGTCACTCTGCCCGCACTTCGCGAGCGACGGGAAGACCTGATCGAACTGGTCTTCTATTTCCTCAATCGCGGTATTCGTAAGACCGGCAAGACGATTCGCCAGATCGAACCGGATGCCCTTGCGGCTCTGGAACAGCATCGCTGGCCGGGCAACATTCGAGAGCTGGAAAACGCAGTTGAGCGAGCCATTGTGCTGGCGGACGGTGATTCAATCACGCTGAAGGATCTGCCTGGTGAGATCTCGGCCGGACTGCCGTCGCAGGCGTTGATTCTGTCGGATGCAGCCGCTGACATGCCGGAGTGGGCGAACGATCTGATCCCGTCATCAGAGACTGACGTGGCGACAGAACTCGTTTCGCCCTCGGTTTCCGAGCCATCTGTGGATGAACGGGCTGAGTTGATTGCCGCTCTGGAGTCGACGGGTGGAAACAAAGCAAGGGCCGCTCGTTCGCTCAATCTGCCACGCAGCACATTCTACAGTCGGCTAAAAAAGCACGGGCTGGGATAGCTCCTTCTTTTCTGTTCAACAGTTACAGCCCGATCCAGTACTGGCACCCGAGCTCAGTCGCATCAGAATGCCGTGCCTGCAAAGCCACTTGGATCGGTTTTCGGACCGCCACCTGTTAAAGTCAGATTGGCTGCTTTCGAATTGTGCGAGGAGTGGATCTGATGCGAGTTCGCCTGACCGTTCTGTTTCTTTTGATTGCTTCAGCATCAGCCGAAGATGCTGACGTGCTGTTGCAGGGTGGCACCGTCATTGACGGTTCGGGAAGCAATCGTTTTGCTGCCGATGTGGCGATTCGAGACGACCAGATTATCCGGGTGGGTGACTGCGCAGACGTGGACGCTGTCTGGACGATTGACTGCACTGGCAGGATCGTTTGTCCGGGCTTCATCGACCTGCACAATCATTCAGACCGCCAGATTGTCCGGCCTCAGACGCGCGCAGCCGTCAACTATGTGACTCAGGGCTGCACCACGATGGTGACAGGCAACTGTGGCTCAGGCCCGGTCGATACGGGCGACTATTTAAAAAAGATCGATGTCTCGGGTGCCGGGCCCAATGTGGCTCATCTGATTCCCCAGGGTTCTGTAAGGGAACGCGTCCTGGGTTCAGTGAATGTGGAGGCCACGGAAGAGCAGATCAGTGAGATGCGGGCGCTCTGCGACCGGGCGATGCAGGATGGTGCATGGGGGATGTCAACCGGACTGATCTATGTGCCAAGTTCCTATGCGGATACGAAAGAGCTGATCGAACTGGCAAAGATCGTGGGCAAACATGGGGGCATCTATGCGAGTCACATTCGGGGTGAGGGCACTGGTCTGCTCAAATCGGTGAATGAGGCGCTGGAGATTGGTCGTCAGGCTGAAGTGCCTGTGCATGTCTCCCACTTTAAATCCAGTGGCCGCGACGCATGGGGACTGGTGCGCGAGGCCGTTCGAATGATCGAAAAGGAGCGAGCTGCCGGTCGCACAGTGACAGCGGATCAGTATCCCTACATCGCTTCCAGCACGTCTCTGGGCGCCACCCTTTTGCCCAGCTCTGCCAGAGCCGGCGGGTCAAAGGCTTTAATTGCCCGGATGGACAATCCGGAGACCGGACCTGCGCTGACTCGCACGATTGAGCGCAGTGTTCAGAAAAAGGACGGCGGCCGTGCAGTGCGGATTGCTCGTTATGCACCCAACCAGGCGTACGTTGGCAGGAACCTGGCCGAGATCGCGGCAATGCAGAAGAAGACGGCTGCGGAGATTGCTGAGGAGATCCTTCGTGGTGGCGGGGCCAGCATTGTTAACTTCAGTATGAATGAGGAAGACGTTCGGCATGTCATGGCCGTGCCCTGGGTGGCCACTGCGTCTGACGGCCGAGCGTATCTGCCGGGTGCGGATCGACCTCACCCGCGGAATTACGGGACCTTCCCGCGCAAGCTGGCGTACTACAGCCTGCAGGAGAAAGTTGTTGGGCTGGAACAGGCCGTTCGCAGCATGACCAGTCTTCCGGCAAAGATCCTGGGAGTCAAAGACCGAGGACTCCTGAAGGTCGGATTGATGGCAGATGTCGTCGTTCTTGATCCGGCATTGTTGAAGGATACGGCGACTTTCGGTGCGCCGCACCAGTACGCAAAGGGGATCGACTATGTGCTGGTGAATGGCACCATGGTTGTGAGTGAGGGTACTCCGACGGGCGCGCTTCCGGGCCGTGCTTTGCGACACACCGCTGTTGAAGCTCGTTGATCAATCACGCGCGGCGGCCGGGTAGTCCTCCCTGTTTAACCGGAGATCCAGGGTCCCCCGCCGCATCATGTGCCTCAGAATTCGCCGTCGCTGCAGCTGCGGCGACCGGTGAAACATGAATTCGCTCAGTATGGAACATCGGTTGCGAATTCTTTTCTCAAGGCAGCCCGATCCGAGTTGTTCCGCAATCACTGTCTTGCTGCGCCCGCGAACCGCAGCATCGGTTCCTGGACTGGTCCCAGCCCCGGTTTTCATATGGCAGCTGTTATCTCTTGCCGTTGGTTTCGACTTTGCCAGTGCAGGCGTATACTCGAACTCTCGATCGCTACCGCACAATTCAGGAGAAAACAATGATGTCAATTCGTAATGCCTGCCTGCTGACACTGCTGTTTGTGTGCTCTGCAGCCAATGCTCAGATTGTTCCCAAAGGTGCCAGGCCAGAGAAACTGTTTGAAGGTGTGATGCTGACCGAGGGTGTGGCAGTTGCTCCGGATGGCATGGTTTACTTCAGTGACATTACGTTTTCTGACAAGACGCGTCAGCCGGACGGATCATTTCATGCGGGTCATATCTGGGTGTTCAATCCCAACACCGGAAAGACAAAGATCTTTCGATCTCCCAGCGGCATGAGTAACGGCATCAAGTTCGATGCTGCAGGCAACATGCTGGTATGTGAGGGAGCGGACTATGGTGGCCGTCGGGTGACCCGGACCAACATGAAGACCGGCCAGGCGTTTGTGATTGCCGCACGATTCAATAACCGACCCTTAAACGCTCCCAACGACATTACGCTGGATGAAAAAGGCAGAATGTACTTCAGTGATCCACGGTACCTTGGACCGGAGTCTGTCGATCAGCCCGTCATGGCTGTGTACCGACTTGATACCGACCTCACACTGCACAGGATCATCACCGATGCCGGGAAGCCAAACGGAGTCTGTGTCTCTCCCGACCAGAAGACGCTCTATGTTGTTTGCCATAACAATGGCAGTACAGGGGGCATTGACCCGATTGAGAACAACGAAGAGCCTCAGCCACAGAAGGGTCGCATGGAGCTCATGGCCTACGACCTGCATGACGATGGCACGGCCACATTTCGCAGGACGCTGGTGAACTACTACCCACAGGACGGCCCTGATGGTCTGTGTTGTGACGTGAAAGGCAACATCTATGTTGCTGAGCGAGATACGTCGAAGCCGGGAATTGGAATTTATTCGCCGGAAGGCAAACAGCTGGACTTTATCCCGACGGAGCTTCCGACGAATGTTGGTTTCGGCCGTGGGGAAGATGCCAGCGTGCTCTATATCACGGCCGGCAGCAGCCTGTTTCGAATCCGACTTTCCATCGACGGATATCACCTTCCGTCGAAGTAGTCTGGTCGGCTGAATGCTTTGCATGCAGAGCAGTACGTACGACGGACTACCGGTCCGTCGCTTCTGTTGGAATTGACCGTGTTGGTGGTCGTGTGGCATCTGACACGCTCGTCAGATGAATGTACACCAGAGCTGTTCTTAATGAGGTTCGGTGGGCCAATTCCGTTGGAAGAGTTCGAATCAGCGATTCAGGCGACGACGCCCGGAAATTGCGATAGGATCAGGGTCAGCCGAAATCGGCCCTTGAAGATTTCACTGACAGAAGGTGTATTGTCTCATGCGTCTGTTTGCCCTGTTGCTGCTGTGTCTGCCAACAGCTTTAAGTGACGACCCAGTCACCGCTTATTTCGATGACTTTCACGATGTGCGCGGCTTTTATTCAACCAATACCAATGGCGAGTATCAGGATTCGTTCGATGAACGGACTCGGGAGCTTCACTCTTACATGGGCGGAGGATTTGAGGGCGGCTACCTTGAAGTCAATGTCCTTGAGGACAGAAAGAGAAAGGGCCCTGATGACAAACCCGGAGTCATTGCTCTTTCGTTTGAGGTCGTGCCCGAATCTGCTGGCCACAGTGGGTTCCTGTACAAGGGGCGGCAGGCGGATCCAATTCGCCTGAAGGGATTAAAGGTTCCCGCTCAGAAAGAGGACCTGGAACGCGTCACTGTCAGTTTTCAGTATAAGGCCGTGAATTTGACGAAGGAGCACATTGGTGCGACGGTTAATTGTCGATTCGAGCCGGATATCGACGATCCGTACAACCATCGGATTGACTTTGGTGAGCTGAAAGCCACAGAGAATTGGCAGACCTTCAGCAGGACTCTGAAAGACGGGGAAAACCGCGAGGAGTTCCTCAGGATCATCAATTCAGACAAACAGGCAGCATTCAAGCTCGTCTGGAGCCAGCAGGGGAAGATCTCCAATTATCAGGACGGTGACACGATCCTCATTGATAATTTAAAGATCACTGTCAAACAGAAGTGATTGGCAGAGCAGGGGCGCCGGCTCTTCACCTTATGACCTGTTCCCGCCACCGATGCGCTGGGACCGTGTTAAACCCAGGGAGTACACTCGACTCACCCGGGTTCCCTGTATAACATTTTGTTCTGACCGTCACTGCTGACGAATCACGGGGTTCAGCCGGATGCATTGTTTTAGCGTCCCGGTTTCGGGATGGCAGAAAAAGGGGCCTGACATGAAGATCTTTCGCCGAGCGGCAGCTGCAACAGTGTTGTTGACCA
>MDSW01102687.1_pt1 | contig 12562 bp, 14 predicted proteins | sample 811171 | NCBI WGS metagenome assembly MDSW01 (sample SAMN05326641, study PRJNA326480) | marine metagenome | isolation source: seawater | place: Atlantic Ocean: North West | collected 2012
ACTTCCATTAGAATTCGAAGTGTAGTATGGAATAGAATCCACTATCCTAACAATATATTCTCCTGGAGGAATTTGATCTAATTCAACTGATGAGGTTGTACTACTTACCGGAATCGAAACCAACTTAAACAAATAGGTTGTAGACCAAGTAGGATAGTACCCTACTAAAACTTGTATTGAACTTGAAGATGGAATAGCATTAGCTTGCCCTATATCTACCGTTATTGATGCTGTCCCTCCAAAGCAAGCAATCGAATCACTAATAAATGTTGAGGAGATAAATGGAGCATTAGCAGTAACAAAAACCTGAGTTGAGCCCCATCCAGATTGCCCCGCACATTTAACCGCCCATTCATAACTAGTTGCAGGTAATAAACCGCTTAATATATATGGTGTCGATACTCCAGGCGTTGGAGATCCAACTACTGTCCATGTAGAAACTCCTGCCTCTCTATACCTAAAAAACACCAGCCCACTACATGGGCTAGCGTCCCAACTTAATTCAGCAGTGGTCATAGTAATGTTTGTTGACTGAGGATTAGTTGGATGCTGCGCATAAACATCAACAGAAAATGATAATAAAATTATGCTAGTAAAAAGTAATATCTTCTTCATATTATTTCAGAAATTTATAATCTTTTATTAAGCTCGCAAGATACACATTTTTTAAATAAGGTTATCAAAAGCCAGTAGCAAAAAAAATAAGCCTCCATTATCTAGCTGTTATGCATAACTTAAAGAGGTTATACAACAACTATTTGATTAAACTAAATCTATCTAGAATCGACTAGCAAATCTGATTAAAACAATCTTTTAAGTTCTCAGCAATCATCTGAGCTGATCTTCCTTCGATATGATGACGCTCAATACAGTGAACTAATTTCCCGTCTTTAAAAACAGCTATCGATGGCGAAGAAGGGGGGAATGGCTGCATATATTCTCTAGCTTTTGCTGTTGCTCCAATATCTTGCCCAGCAAAAACAGTAGCAAAAACATCAACTTTAGGAGAGAATTCTGTAGTCATTTTAACAGCAGGCCTAGCATTTCCTGCAGCACATCCGCAAACAGAATTTACAATTAATAGTACGGTTCTGTCTTTTTTTTCTAATAATTCTGAAACTGATTCAGGTGTTCTTAACTCGACAAAACCTACTGAAGTTAAGTCGGCACGCATAGGGGCGCACATTTCTTCTGGATAATTCATTTTAATATATTTTTAAAATTCAAAAATACATTTATTTTATCTTTTTCGTTGAAAGAATTTTAATAATAATTCTGAACACTCCTCTTTCAAGCATCCTCTTTCTAACTTGGTTTTTTTATGCAGAATATTACTTTGAAATAATGTAAATCCTTTCCTTTTATCTTCTGCTCCATATACTATTCTTCCTATCCTTGACCAATAAGCTGCTCCTGCACACATTATACAAGGCTCAAGAGTAACATAAAGAGTACATTCATTTAAATATTTACCTCCTAAATAATCTGCTGCTGCTGTAAATGCTTGCATTTCAGCATGAGCAGTAACATCATTTAATCTCTCAGTGTAGTTATGTGCTTTAGCAATGATTTTATTTTCACATACAATAACAGCCCCTACAGGAACCTCTTGATTTAATAATGCTTCTTTTGCCTGCACAATAGCCTGTTTCATAAAATACTTATCGTCAAAAGGTTTTATTTCCATTTTGCAAATAACGGATTTTGTTTTGTAATTTCGCAAACAAATAATTTTAAGATGTTAAGAACACACCATTGCGGGGAATTAAATATCAATAATATTAACGAAGAAATTTGTCTAGCAGGTTGGGTTCAGAAAACTAGAGACCTAGGCGGAATGACTTTTGTCGATTTAAGAGATAGGTATGGTGTTACACAGTTAGCATTTAATATTGAATCTAACGCCTCTCTTTGTGCTAACGCACGAAAATTAGGTCGTGAATTTGTAATTCAAATAAAAGGAAAAGTAATAGAAAGGGAAAATAAAAATTTTGATATTGAAACAGGAGAAGTTGAAATTGAAGTGTCAGAATTAACTGTCTTAAACTCTGCTAAAACTCCCCCTTTTACTATTGAAAATGAAAGTGATGGAGGTGATGAAATACGTATGAAATATCGCTACCTAGATATAAGAAGAAATCCTATTAAAGAAAATCTGATTTTAAGACATAATGTTGCAAAAGCAACAAGAAATTATTTAAATAGTCAAGGATTTATTGAAATAGAAACCCCTTTCCTTATAAAATCAACTCCTGAAGGAGCAAGAGACTTTATCGTTCCAAGCAGAATGAATAAAAATCAATTTTATGCATTACCACAATCTCCTCAAACCTTTAAACAACTACTTATGGTCGGAGGTATGGATAAATATTACCAGATTGTAAAGTGCTTCAGAGATGAAGATTTACGTGCAGATCGTCAACCAGAGTTTACTCAAATTGATTGTGAAATGTCATTTGTTGATCAAGAGGACATATTAAACACCTTTGAAGGATTAACACGTTATCTATTAAAAGAAATCAAAGATCTTGAATTAAATGCATTTCCAAGAATAACATATGATAAGGCTATGGAATTATATGGGTCAGACAAGCCTGATATTCGATTTGAAATGAAATTAACCGAGATAACTAATTTCTGTCAAAATAAAGGGTTTAACGTTTTTGATTCAGCGGAATTAATAATTGCTATTAATGCCGAAGGATGTGCTGATTTCTCAAGAAAAAAACTAGATAAACTAATCGACTTTGTAAAAACTCCACAAATAGGAGGAACTGGCCTCATTTATTGTAAATATAATACAGATGGAACAAGTAAGTCAACAGTAGATAAATTTTTTACTGAAACGGATCGGGAAATATGGGCAAAGAAAACAGGATGCAATCCTGGAGATCTACTTTTAATAATGGCTGGAGAGACTGAAAAAACAAGAAAAGCATTAGGGGCTCTAAGACTATATCTAGCAGAAGAATTAGGGATGAGAAATCCAGAAAAATTTGCCCCATTATGGGTATTAGATTTTCCTTTATTAGAATGGGATGAAGAAGATCAAAGATACCACGCAATGCATCATCCTTTCACAGCTCCAAAAAATGAAGATATTAGCAAGCTGGATAGTGATCCAAAATCTGTAAGAGCTAATGCCTATGATTTAGTTTTAAATGGTAATGAAATAGGCGGAGGTAGTATTCGTATTCATAATACAGAAATACAATCACTTATGTTCAAGCACCTTGGCTTCAGTAAGAAAGAAGCTGAAGAACAGTTTGGGTTCCTAATGAATGCCTTTGAATATGGAGCGCCCCCTCATGGAGGAGTTGCATTTGGATTTGATAGGTTATGTGCGATACTTGGAGGAAAAGAAAGTATTCGAGATTTTATTGCTTTCCCTAAAAACAACTCAGGAAGAGATATAATGATTGATTCTCCTAGCAATATTGAAAGTAACCAATTAGATGATTTGAATATAACCCTCAAATAATATGCAAAAAAAAGATACTTTCTTTGTCCCTCTTATAATAAGCTTATCCATTATAATACCTATAGCTGTAGCATTACTTATGATATTTCCAGATGTCTTATATATCAAATCAGAAAAAATTGATTTTAGCTCATTACCTTTCTTTCATGCTGTTTTAAATGGTTGTACTGCTATATTACTAATTACAGGATTTCTATGGATTAAAAACAAAAAAACAAAAGCACATAAAATATCGATGATGACAGCATTTATTCTGTCATCTATATTTTTGGTTTCTTATGTAGTATCTAAATTAACTAATGCCCCTGTCCCTTTTGGCGGTATTGGAACAATTAGATATATCTATTTCTTTATTTTAATCAGCCATATATTATTATCTATACCTGTTTTGCCGCTTGCTTTGTTTTCTATTTATAGAGGATTAACAGGTGAAAATGAAAAGCATAAAAAAATAGTGAAATGGACGTTCCCTATTTGGATATATGTTGCTTTTACTGGTGTAATGGTATATTTATTTATGGCTCCTTACTATTAAAATGGATAAGAATAAAGCCATCATAATTTGGCTCCTTTCTGGATGTTTTTTAATTTTCGTAATGGTTGTAGTTGGGGGAATTACAAGACTTACTAATTCAGGATTATCTATGGTTAATTGGAGTCTTTTTATGGGTTCTATCCCTCCATTAAACGAAATACAATGGAATGAAACTTTTGAGCTATACAAACAGTCCCCTGAATTTAAAAAGATAAATTATCATTATACTTTATCTGACTTTAAATATATCTTCTTTTGGGAATATCTACATAGAATGATAGGTCGTCTTTTAGGCTTGGTCTTTATAATACCTTTTGTCTATTTTTTAATTAAAAAAATGCTATCTAAAAAACTAATATTACAATCTCTTCTTCTTCTATTCTTAGGTTCTTTACAGGCTGGTATTGGATGGTGGATGGTTAAGAGCGGGCTAGTTGATAGACCTGATGTTAGTCATTTTAGATTAGCTATACATCTAACAACAGCATTCTTAACATGTGCTCTTTGTCTGTGGGTGGCTCTACCTTTAATATTCCCTGATAAAAATAAAGGAGACAAAAAAACATTTAAATTAATCTTGTACTTAGCCTTTTTTGTATTAATACAAATTATCTATGGAGCTTTTGTCGCCGGCCTTAATGCTGGTATTGGGTTTAATACATGGCCTAAAATGAATGAAGAATGGATCCCTCAGGCGGTATATGGGCTAAAACCATTCTGGAGAAACCTCATTGAAGCGCCATATGGGATACAATTTATTCATAGAACATTAGCTATGGTAATTGTTTTCTTTGTCATATATATTTGGAGGCAAGGCGTTTCTAGAAAACTAAGCTCTAAGCATAATAAAGCGCTCCAAACACTACTATTTATAGTGCTTCTGCAAACTGTAATAGGTGTTTTAACAATATTATTTATGGTTCCTTTTTCTCTTGCTATAATACATCAATCTGTAGCATTCTTTCTATTAATGTCTATTGTGTATTGTTTGTTTATATTTCAAGAAAATTAAAATATAAATCTATCAAAAACATATATAATCTGCACTAATGGCAAATAAATAAAAGAGGCAAGCATTAAATTCTTAGCTGATTGATCATCAATATTTCTATACAAAATTATCGACTTACTTGTAAACCAAACCCCAATTATTAAAACAATAAAAAAAGAATAGATTGATAAATTTAAATTATCTATATAATAGAACGGTATGACCGAAATTATGGTCAATAAAACAGAATTCAAAATTGAAATAAAAGCAGGATATTTATTTTTCTCTCCTCCAAATAACATCTTAAATCCTGCTTTTTTATACTCTTGATCAAGAGTCCAAGAAATAGCTATAAAGTGAGGAAACTGCCAAAAAAACTGAATAGCAAATAATGTGCCTGCTGCAAGCCCAAAATTATCAGTAGCTGCCACAAAGCCCAATAAAAAAGGGATTGCTCCTGGTATTGCTCCCACAAAAATAGAAATAGTTGAAACTCTCTTTAAAGGAGTATAAGATAAGACATACAATAAAATAGATATCAATCCAAAAAAACAAGATTTTGAAAGTAGTCCATAAAAACTACCTTGAGGATTAATATTATTTAATAAAAGGAGGCCTATAAATCCAATTACAGAAGCAAAACAAGCCGCTTGTAATACTGTAATTTTAGAAAGAGGAAGTGGGCGAGTACTAGTCCTTTCCATAAGTTTATCTTTATCTTTTTCTAGTATTTGATTAAACGCATTTGCAGATCCTGTTACTAGAAAACCTCCTAATATTAAATAAATAAAATGAGCAAAATCAAAACTTTCAAAACCTAATAAATAACCTGCCATAGCAGAGAAAACTACGGTAATGGAAAGTTTAAATTTTAATAATTGAAAAAAATATCTTAGCATAGTAATTACTTATGCGGCTTCTTTTCTCTTTTGCAAGAAGTAAAAAATACCAAACAGTAATGCAGCAACATAAGGCATGCTCATTAAATAAAGTATCCCGTGATTTAATCCTGCTCCTACACTGCCTCCTTCTTTTAAATTAGACTCGACTACTGCTTTACACATAGCGCATTGAGCATTTAAATTTATAGTGCTAAAAACAAAAAATACAAAAAATAGAAATTTAGTTTTCATCTTCCTTAACTGGTCTTTTATATTCTGCCATTAATACTTTTACATCATTTATCAAGTCCTTCATTTGGCTATCGTTAGTCCCATCATAAACCCCAACTACATTATTGTCTTTATCTATACCTGACCTTACTCTTCCTTCTTTGTCAATTAAGACAAAGTATTCTGAATGTAAAAATCCTCCTGGAGCTAATGAATCTGCATCAACATTAACAAAATATGACTTTGCTATTTCATATATTTCGTCTTTATCTCCTGTTACAAAGTCCCAATTATCTAGATCAATGTATACATTTTTTAATTTTAAATTATTAATATACGTCAATAATTTATCAGGCGTGTCATTTAATGGATCTACAGTATGAGACAAAAATCTAATATTTGGATAGACATCTAATTTTGCTTGCACATATGCCATATTTTTAGTCATAACTGGGCATATTGTAGGACATGATGTAAAAAAGAAATTAGCAATGTAAATATTATCCTCAAAATCTTCATTACTAACTAGTTCATTATTTTGATTACGAAAAGAAAAATCTGAAATGGTATGTCCTTGCTGTCCTACAACCTCTAACTTAATAAATGTATTAAATCCTCTAGTAATATAAAAGTAAACTAATGGAGGTAAAACCAATAACAGAAAAAGTATCGTTAGTATAAGAACTTGCTTACTAATCTTCATAAGTATAAATCTACATCATTAAATAAGCATGTCCTGCTTCTGTCAATACAATAAACAACAAATATGGTATTAAGATAAAAGCAGGCAATAATATCGTCCACCTAAGTCCTTTTCGCTCAAAACCTAGATGCATAAATATATTAACTATATATGCTGCTTTTACTATTGTTAATATAATGAATACATGATTCAATAACTTAGTTCCTAAAAAAATTGTGTCAACTAAAAAAGGAGGCTTAATAAGACCTAATACAACCTCAACAGCAGTGACTATTAAAAGAATCCAAAATACTTTCCAGATCCACCAGTTCCCTTTATTTTCATTTTGTTCCATATATCTTATTTTAATTGTTTTATACTAGGTAAAAGAATGTAAAGACAAATACCCATACCAAATCTACAAAATGCCAGTACAAGCCTACTTTCTCTACCATCTCATAATGACCTCTTCTCTCATAGGTTCCTTTAATTACATTAATTAATATTATTATTAAGATTACAACTCCACTAAATACATGAAATCCATGAAATCCTGTAATAAAGAAAAAATAGTCTGCAAAAAGCCTATGTCCATATTCATTATTAACCAAATTAGCTCCTAAAAGAACTTCAGTCCCATTTTCACGAAGATAATTTATAGATTCTGTATTTGACAAGTATGATCTATCTGCTTTTCTAATATTAAAAGAGGGTTTATTCTCAAGATTTATAATTATCTCATCCAAAGTAAAGTCATGATGTGTGCCATCATGCCCATCTACTTCCATTAAATTATATACAGAAGATAGCTCCTCTCCTTCAGCAATATGAACTACAAACTCTGTTTTTGTCTCTACCCCTCCTTTGTCTCCATGAATAAAGTGCCCCCATTCCCAAGCTTGAGAAGCTAAAAACATAAATCCTCCTACGATAGTTAAAGAAAGCCAAAGAATAACTTTGTTTTTTTGCATTTTATGTCCATAGTTTACAGCAAGAACCATTGTTACTGAACTCATTATAAGTATAAAAGTCATGAGCGCTACAAATAATAAAGGATGTTCCCCATGCAAAAAAGGAAAATGAGTAAATACATCTTCAGGGCTGGGCCATACGTCAGGATATTTAAATCTGCTAAATCCATATCCTGCTAAAAATGCTGAAAAGGTAAGAGCGTCTGTGATTAAAAAGAACCACATCATTAACTTACCATAACTTGCTGCGAAAGGCTTATCTCCTCCCTCCCATGGCTCTCCGTAATTTGTTGTATTTGACATATGATATTTTTTTAAATCTCGTTGTTTTTCATGTTATAAATACTTTAAAAAGAAAAATAAATATATCCATAATAATCCTAGAAAATGCCAATAAGTAGATGTTAGCTCTAAGCCAAAATGATTTTCTGAAGTATATTTTCCTTTAGCTGTATTTATTGATGTTACTAATAAAGCTACCAGTCCTCCGAAGAGATGTACTAAATGAGCTAAAGTAAGTACATATAAGAATGAACCTGCAACATTACTGCCTTTACCTGTTAAATAAATCCCTTGATCTACCAAAGTATTCCATCCATTAAACTGAAAAAATGAAAATAATAAGCCCAGAAATAATACTGCTAAAATCAATTTTAGTGGCATAATATCTTTTTGTACTCTTTTCTTAGCAAGAATTAATAATCCACTACTCAGGATAATTACAATCGTGCTATATAGAAACCAGTCTGGCAAAATAAATTCTATCCAATTTCCTTCTGCTTTTCTAACAATGTATGCTGAAGTCAATCCTGCAAAAAACATCCCAATAGAGGCCATTCCGGCCCAAAGAAGTTGCTTGATTGCTTTATTAGTTAGAGCTTTATTAGTTAGATTCATATTTAATGCTCTGTTTCACCTTCTTTTAAGGGAACTGTTTGTGGAATAAAATCCTCTTCTGATCCAGGCTTTGAATAATCATAAGCCCATCGCTCAACTACTGGAAGTTCTCCAGGCCAATTACCATGAATTCTTTCAATTGGAGTTGTCCACTCTAAAGTATTCGCCTTCCATGGGTTTTTACTAGTCTTGGTTCCTTTAAATATACTATAAATGAAATTAAAAATAAAAATTGCTTGTACTACTGCTCCTGCTAATGCAAAAAATGTAATAATAGAATTAATATCTGTCAATCCATCAAACATAGGAAAGGCGCTGTTAGTGTAATATCTTCTTGGTAACCCTGCAAGCCCTAGAAAATGCATGGGGAAAAATACACCATAGGCACAAATAAATGTTCCCCAAAAATGAAGATATCCTAAGTTTTTATTCATCATCTTTCCATACATCTTTGGGAACCAATGATAAACACCAGCAAACATTCCATATATTGCAGATAATCCCATTACAATATGAAAATGTCCTACAACAAAGTAGGTGTCATGCACATTAATATCTAACGCGCTATCTCCAAGGATAAGGCCTGTAAGTCCACCTGTTATAAATGCTGAAACCGTACCTATTGCAAATAACATTGCAGGAGTAAAACGAATATTAGCCCTCCATAATGTTGCTAGCCAATTAAATACTTTAACTGCTGAAGGAATCGCAATCAGAAGCGTAGTAAATGTGAATACAGATCCTAGAAAAGGATTCATTCCTGTCATAAACATATGATGCCCCCAAACAATAAATGATAAAAATGCTATTATTAATATCGCCCCAACCATAGCAACATAACCAAAGATAGGTTTTCGTGTATTGACAGAGATTACTTCTGAAACAATTCCTAATGCAGGTAATAAAATAATATATACTTCAGGGTGTCCTAAAAACCAAAATAAATGCTCAAATAAGATTGGGCTCCCTCCTATATTATGAAGGACTTCTCCATTAATAATAATATCTGACAAATAAAAACTTGTCCCAAAGGATCTGTCAAATAATAATAGTAATCCACAAGAAAGAAGCACTGGAAAAGAAAGAACTCCTAATATTGCTGTAACTAAAAGAGCCCATATGGTTAGAGGTAATCTTTTCATAGACATTCCTTTAGTTCGTAAATTTAAAACAGTTACAATATAATTTAATCCCCCCAATAAAGACCCAACAACAAATAAAGTTATACTTATAAGCCAAAGTGTCATCCCCATACCTGATCCAGGAATTGCCTGCGGAAGTGCGCTAAGAGGAGGGTAAATCGTCCATCCACCAGAAGCAGGCCCTCCTTGAACATATATAGAGGATAATAATATTACTGTTGCAATAAAAAAGAACCAATATGAAAGCATGTTAAGAAATCCTGAAGCCATATCTCTAGCTCCAATTTGTAATGGAATTAAAAAATTTGCAAAAGTTCCTGATAAACCTGCTGTTAATACCCAAAAAACTAGAATAGTTCCATGCATTGTTACTAAGGCTAGATACTTATCTGGATTTAATGCTCCAGCTTCATTAACCCAACTGCCAGGTAATAAATTATATAACATTGATGATTCCCCTGGATTAGCAAGCTGTACTCTAAATATTGCTGACATTAACATCCCTACAATTGCCATAAACATTCCTGTTATCAAGAATTGTTTTGCAATCATTTTATGATCTTGAGAGAATATATATTTTGTGATAAATGTTTCTTTATGATGCTCTGACATCTTCTTATTTTTGAGTTAATAATTTTTCTGATAAAGTCTTTTTTGATGTAATCCATGCATCATACTCCTCCTGTGTCTCAACAATAAAGCTCATCTGCATATTCCAGTGGGCTGCTCCACAAATTTTATTACATAACAGAACATATTCAAAATCTTCTCCCTCTTGCTCTTTCATTTCTTTAGTTGTCTGAGTAGGTGTAAATGCAAATTGTGTTGACAAACCAGGAACACAATTCATTTGAACTCTAAAATGAGGGAGAAATGCAGAATGAATAACATCTTGAGATCTAAACTTTAATAATACTGGTTTTCCAACTACTAAATGTACTTCTCTTAAAAGCTTATCATCTGCAGAATTAGGATCATCCATATCAACACCTAAAGTATTTGTGTTGTTTACCAATTTAAAATTTGCGCTACCTAGCTTATTATCTTCTCCTGCAGAACGAGCTGTCCAACCAAACTGCTTAGAATACACCTCAATAACTGTTGCGTCTGTCACATCAACATTCATAGCTCGATCCCATGTCCTAAGACCATATATAATTAATGCTGTTAATACAATAGTTGGAATGACTGTCCAGGCTACTTCTAATTTATTATTATGAGCAAAAAAATATGCTGTATTATTTTTATTTCCTCTGTACTTATATGTAAAGAAAAAAAGCATTGGTGTTAATAAGAAAAACATGACTAGTATTAGACCCATACTTACTTGCATTAAAGAGTCTATCTCCATTCCATGAACAGAACTAGCTGGAGGAAGTAATAAATGGTTCCATGTAATCATTTGCCAAATTACAAATACTATAAAAGCAAAGCCTATTATTAATGTCAATATGCCTTGATAATTGTTATCATTGTCTGTCACCTCGTTAACATCTTCCTTTTTAAGTTCCGATAACAATTCACTTACTCTTGTGATTTGTACTAAGCTAACAATTACTAACAGCACAACTAAACCTACTAATATATTTGTCATATTTTAAATTTTTCGCAAACAAAAATAAGGAAATAGAATTAATAGGTCCTATGATTTCCCCTCATACTTTCAAAAAAAATAAACTTACTTTTGTTTAAAAATAATATTGTAAATTAACTACTTATGGTCATCTGTATTCCACTCAGCAAAAGATGTTGCTGTTTCTGAAAGAACAACTTTATATAACTCTATTGATTCAGGTAGTTTTTCTTTAATTTGTAAAGCAAAATCTGTAACTAAATTTTCAGATGTTGGTTGATATGGTAAAAAATATACTTTCTCAAATGCAGAAAGATTAATGTCTCTATGTGGAGAGTTTGCGTTTAGCACTAATGAATGATCATATTTTTCAATAATCATTGGCTTCACAATCTCCTTTAAAACTGAGAAATCTAATACCATCCCATTTTTAGGACTTCCCTTTTCTTCTTTTATATTTCCTCTTACTGTAACTAACAGTCTATATGAATGGCCATGAATGTTTGCGCAAAGCCCATCGTAGGCATGTAATGCATGTGCCATTTCAAATTTAAATTCTTTCGTTATACGTATCAATTTTATTTCTTTAAGTTTAACTTGACTCTTTTATGGCTATAATACATTTTTTTATTATCTATCCCTTTTCTCCTTTCTTTTTGCTCCTCAAGCGACATATGCACCACCTCTATACATTCTAAAGAACAACAATTTTCATACTCCTTTTTACATGCATCGCATTGTAAAAACAATAAATTACAATTTACATTCTTACAATTCACATGCTTATCATACGGAGATCCGCATTGATGACAACAACTAATAATATCATCTGAAATGCGCTCTCCTCTTCGCTCATCAAACACAAAATTTATACCTTCAAAATTATTTTCTAAACTAGTATCTTTTTTTAATTGTCTTGCATAATCAATAATACCACCATGTAATTGACCAACATCATTAAAACCATTATGTTTTAAATAAGCTGAAGCCTTCTCGCACCTAATACCTCCTGTGCAATATAATAATATCTGATCATTCTTTTTCTCTTTTAAAGCCTCCTTAACAAACGGCAACTCTTCTTTAAAGGTTTCTACATCAGGGCATATTGCTCCTTTAAATCTTCCTATCTCACTTTCATAATGATTACGCATATCAACAACGATTGCTCCATCATTCAT
>MDSW01103343.1_pt1 | contig 12562 bp, 11 predicted proteins | sample 811171 | NCBI WGS metagenome assembly MDSW01 (sample SAMN05326641, study PRJNA326480) | marine metagenome | isolation source: seawater | place: Atlantic Ocean: North West | collected 2012
GTCTAAAAGGCAAAATTATTGGTGCTCCAGTCATTAAACCTTGAAGTTTTAAGAAAGCGATGACGGATCCAGAAAAAGTTACAGCACCAACTAAAATACCCAATAACATTTGAATAATACTAGATGTGTTAATAACGCCATCAAAAAGTAAACCAAATGAACCTGGCGACAAAAAGGCTGCCCATGCAACTAGGACTGCTGACATACCACCCATTGAATTTAGGGCAGCTACCATTTGAGGCATATCTGTCATAGCAACTTTTTTAGATATATATGTACCTATTAAACCACCGATTGATATTCCAGAAACAATCAACAACCAATTGATCAAAATATTTTGGTCTAAATTTATGATTGTAACAATAAATGCAAGTGCCATACCTGAAATGCCTAGATAATTCCCAGTTCTAGCAGTGTCTGGTGAGGATAGTCCTCTTATAGCTAAAATAAAAAGAACTCCAGATAAAAGGTATAAAATTGTTGTTAAATCATTAGTCATCTTTTTTACCTTTTTTCTTATACATAGCTAACATTCGCTGTGTTACTAAAAAGCCACCAAATATATTTATTGAAGCAAAAATTAGTGCAAAGAAAGAAACTATTTTCGAAATCATACTTAGTGATCCAGAAGATTCTGTTCCTATGGCAATTATTGCTCCAACAATAATTACAGCTGAAATTGCATTCGTAACCGACATTAAAGGTGTATGTAAAGCTGGAGTTACAGACCAAACTACATAATATCCAACGAAAATCGCTAAAACAAATATACTTCCATAAAAGACTACTGGGCTAATATCCATAATTTATCCTAAATTTTTAAATCTTTCTGACAATTCACCATTTATGGTAATCGAAGCAATTTTTGCTATTTCATCATCAAAAACAAGACTTTTGGTATCATTATCAATTAAAATATCAAGAAAAGCATACAAATTTTTGGAAAATAAATTTGATGCATCAGGCGATATACCATTAATTAAAGATATGTCCCCAACAATGGAGACACCCTCAATATCAACAACTTCACCGGGTTTTGATAAAGTGCAATTTCCTCCCCGTTCAATTGCCATATCGATTATAATTGAGCCGGGTTTCATGCTTTTAACCGCATCATCATCTAATAAAATTGGCGCCTGTTTACCAGGTATTAATGCCGAGCAAATAATAATATCTTGTTGCCTTACATGATCTGAAATTAACTGCCTTTGTTTTTCTTTATATTCATCTGACATTTCTTTTGCATAACCAGACTCATCTTCTGCATCATCTTCATCATCAACCATAATAAAAGACGCTCCAAGACTTTCACATTGCTCAGCAGCTGCTCGTCTAACATCGGTAGCAGAAACGACAGCGCCAAGTCTTTTAGAAGTAGCAATAGCTTGAAGACCGGCAACACCAACACCCATAACAAAAACTTTTGCTGGAGCAACTGTCCCAGCAGCAGTCATCATCATTGCCATAGATTTTGAATATAATGATGTAGCGTTAATTACAGCCCTATATCCTGATAAGTTAGCCTGTGAGGATAAAACATCCATAGATTGTGCTCTTGTAATTCTAGGAATCAATTCCATTGAAAAAGCAGAAATAGATTTATTTCTGAAGTAAACAAAGCTATCTTGGTTATCATATGGATTTAAAAGACCAATTATATTTGAATTATCTTTTACTTTAGATAAAATTTCATCGGATGGAAGTTCAACTACTAATAATATATCTGTTTTTGGAATTATATCATCCATACTTAATATTTCAGCACCGGATTCTATATAGGCTTCATCTGAGAAGAAACTCTGCTCTCCTGCCCCTGACTCAATAAGGACTTGATGACCATCATTAACAAGTTTTTTAGCTATGTCAGGCACTATAGCGACTCTTTTCTCGCTATCATTGCTTTCTTTTATCGCAGATATAATCATGTTAAATTTCTGAATTTTAAAACACAGTGTTACGCTATTAAATCTATGATTTCTAGTTTTTTTTTTTAATAAATTTTTAATACTAAATTATTTTTGAAATTTTTCTTTCCATTCATTATAGGGCATTCCATAAATAATTTCTTTTGAAGAATCCTCATTTATCTCAATACCTAGATCTTTAGCTTCTTCCCGATACCATCTCGATAAGCAATTCCTACAAAATCCAGCAGTCTTCATAACATCAATATTTTGAACTTCAGTATTTTCTTTAAAATGATTTATTAACCTCCTAAAAACTGCTGCTTCAATTTTATTTAAATCATCAGACATCACGCTCTCCCTATAAACAATAAGAACCATATTTTTTAATAGAAAATGAATTTATAATTTCATCATTATCTTTCAAAACATTATGAATTTTTTTTGCCCACTGCAACCTATCTTTACCTTTTTTCAATAAATCTTGGCGAATCTCAATGAGAACATGCGGAATACCATGACTTGTAGCGTGTTTATATAATGTGTCATTTTTTAATCTTCCGCTGTAAGGTTTATTATCACCTATTTTATTTTTCTTTAAAGAATTAAGAAAAATTTTCGATAATCGATCATCTTTATCCCATAAAATGCCAACATCTATTTCTCTTTGCTTTCCTTTCCATATCGGAGTGAAGCTGTGTATAGATAATATTTTTGGAACTTGACCATTGTTTATAGAGTTGGTTATGAATTTATTTATTTGATTATGATATGGTAAATAAAATTGATGGATACGCTTTACTCTTTCTTTATCATTTATAGAAGGAGAAATTTTTAAATTACCTTTTATTATTTTACCTTCTGATAACTTTGGAATTAAAGTCGGGTCATCTTCACCTCTATTTGGATCAATTAATAATCTTGAAAAATTAGCCATAACCAAATTACAATTTAATAATTTTGATAATTCAGTTGCTACATCCGATGCGCCAATGTCATAAGCCCTATGACTGTTAAGATCTTTTCTAGAAACCCCCAAATTATTGTAAGTTTCAGGTATATTATTAGAAGAATGGTCGCAAATAACTAAAAAATCATCACAATTATCCTCTATATTAATTATATTATCTTTTTTTACATTCATTTCTAACAAATCTTGATAAATAAGTTTTAATTTTAACAAAAGCGCTCTATATGCATAAATAATGATTAAAAATTATAGAAAAACAAAAATTCTTGCAACAATTGGTCCGTCTTCAGAAAAAATAAAAAAAATCGAGAAATTAGTTTTATCTGGTGTAGATGCTTTTAGAATAAACTGTTCACATACAAAAGCTACTGAATTAAAAAGTTATGTAGAAAATATTAGAAAAGTTGAAAAGAAATTAAAACGACCGATTGGAATATTGATAGATCTACAAGGCCCTAAATTACGTATAGGGGAAATAGAAAATGAACAAATGATTCTCAAAAAAGGACAAAAAGTTTCTTTAATAAATAGAAAGAAAAGTTCAAATTGTAATGAAATACCTTTACCGGATGAAAATGTTTTTAAGAGCGTTAAAGTCAAGCATCCAATTTTTATAGATGATGGGAGAATAAAATTAAAAGTCTTAAAAGTTTCTAAAAATATTATTGAAACTAGAGTTATTTTAGAAGGTGTAATTAAGAGCAAGAAAGGTATTAATTTACCTGAAACAGTTCTAAAAAGTTCTGCATTAACGATTTCAGATAAAAAAAATGTAAAATTAGGTATTGATCTTGGTCTAGATTGGGTTGCTCTCTCATTTATCCAATCACCTGAAGACATAGACGAACTAAGAAAGCTATGTAAGAACAAATTATCAATTATGGCTAAAATTGAAAAACCCAGAGCTTTAAAATATATAAGTAAAATAGCCAAACTAGCTGATGGTCTTATGATAGCAAGAGGAGATCTAGGAGTTGAACTACCAATTCAAGATGTCCCTGGCTGGCAGAAAAGAATAATTAGAGAAGCAAGAATACATGGAAAACCTGTAGTCGTTTCAACACAAATGTTAGAATCAATGATAACTTCAAAAACACCTACTCGAGCAGAAGTTTCTGATGTTGCAACTGCTGTTTTTGAAGGTTCAGATGCAGTTATGTTGTCCGCAGAATCCGCTATCGGAGATAATCCTGAATTAGCTGTTAAAATGATGGATAATATTGCAATTAGTGTCGAAAAAAACCCAAATTATTCTTCTATCTTATCTGCTCAACTGGAAAAAACACCTGATAGCACCCCTGATGCAATCGCAACGGCTGCAAGAGCACTTGCCACTGAATTAAATTCGCCTATCATTGTTTGTTATACAGAATCTGGTTCTACTGGAATTAAGGTATCAAGAGTAAGACCAAAACAAAGGATTTTGACCGTTACTCCAGTAATTGAAACAGCGAGGAAACTAACCTTAGTCTGGGGAGTGCAGTGTATTGTGCAAAAAGATGCTAATAATCTTGAAGAAATGATAAAAATAACAAAAACATTTTCAAAAAAACAAAAATTGATTAGATCGGGTGAAAAAATGGTAATTACAGCAGGCTTACCATTAAAAAAACTTGGGACAACAAATTTAATAAGAGTGGTAAAAGTAGATTAATTAACCTTGCCTAGCTTTAAAGCGTTTGTTGTTTTTATTGATTACATACAAACGTCCTTTTCTTCTAATAAGCCTATTATCTCTATGTCTGGCTCTTAATGATTTTAATGAATTTTTTACTTTCATTTCTACCTCTTGTTGGGGAAACTAAAACTTACTTATTAATATGTCAATATTTCAATGGATTGTTATGATTTTTTAAAATAGCATTAAATATTATTGAGTGAATTTATGAAAAAATACGATTATGCATTATTAAGCGGTGGATTTGATCCAGTTCATATAGGTCATCTTGCTATGATTAAGGAAGCAAGTGAATTAGCCAACGAAGTCATAATTCTTTTAAACAGCGATAAATGGTTAAAAAGAAAAAAAGGTAAACCGTTTATGATTGAGTCACAAAGGGCTCAGATACTTGAAGAATTTGAAAGTGTTTCAAAGGTTATCATTCAAACGAATGATGATGATGATAGCAGTAATAACGCTATTAAATCTTTTGTAATGAACAACCCAAAAAAAGCAATCTGTTATTGTAATGGTGGCGATAGAAGTAATGAAAAAAAAATAAGAGAAGTAGCTGTATGTAAAGAATATAATGTAGATTTAATATTTGGTATAGGTGGTGTACACAAATTAGAAAGTAGTTCTAATTTAACTAAAAATTATTTATCTGAAATTGAGATAAGACCTTGGGGAAATTTTCATATTATTGCGAAGGGTAGTGGATATCAAATTAAAGAAATGAATGTTAACCCTAAAAATAAACAATCCCTGCAAAAACATAAACATCGTTCTGAATACTGGCAAGTAATTGAAGGAGAAGGGAAAGTTTATCTAGAAGATAGCGAAATCAAATTAAAACCTGGTGATAATATCTTTATTCCTAAAGGAAGTTTACATAGATTAGAAAATACTCATAGTCATAATCTTTTGATTGTTGAGATACAAATTGGTGAAATTATTTCTGAAGATGATATAGAAAGAATTGAAGATGATTATGGGAGAGTGTAATTAGGGTAACATTGATGTTTTAAAGATATCATTGTTAGCTACCCTAGTTTTAATTACTAAATTCAACCAATTTATAAGCTTTATTCTGCTATCTCTAGGATCAATAAGTTCATGAACTGCAAAACTCTCAGCTCTTGGAAATGGTGATGATCTTTTAGCAAGCATATTTTCAAGCTCTTTTCTTTTTTCTTCAGGATTCTTAGCTGACTCAATTTCTTTTTTAAATGCAATAGCAACGCCACCCTCAACAGGTAAGGTTCCCGTTTCAGCGCTTGGCCAAGACAAAACATAACTATCAGGCGCAAAATGAGCTGCACCTGCAACTCCAAAAACTTTTCTAACTACAATTGCTGCCCATGGAACTTTTGATTGCATTAAAGCTGAAATAGCTGAGGTACCATGTCTAATTGTACCGGCTTTCTCAGAATCAGGCCCTATCATAAAACCTGGTTCATCAACGAAACTTACTACAGGTAAATTAAAAGTATTAACAAATTCTATAAATTTTCTCATCTTCATTGAAGCATCAGCAGTCATTGCCCCAGCATAAATCCTGCAATCATTTGCTACGACACCTATAGGGTCTCCATTTAATCTTGCTAAACCAGTTATTATACTTGGTCCATAATGTTTTCCATATTCAAAAAATGAACCTAAATCTAATATTAATTTTAACAGTTTTCTCATATCGTAAGTCTTTCTTCTGTCTTTAGGAACTAATTCTAAAAGTTCATTTTCTTTTCTATTTTTTTTATCCTTTGTCATTTTTTTAGGCGGTAGCTGAAGGTAATTATCAGGCAAATATGATAGAAATCTTTTTATTTGATTAAGGGCATCTTCTTCATTTTCAGCCAAATTATCGACAACTCCGGACTTTAAGTGAATATCTGGACCCCCTAACTCCTCTTTTGTTCTTTCAATTCCTAAAGCTCGCTTTACTACAGCTGGTCCTGCAATTAATACTTGGGAATTTTTTGTCATAACTGAAAAATGAGAGGCTACAAGTCTTGCAGCCGGTAAGCCTGCAACTGGTCCCAATGCTGCTGTGGCTACAGGTAAAATACCTAAACATTTAGCTAAAGATTGAAATCTATTTTTTGAAAAAACAGAATCTCCATTTGGTATTTTAGGTTGTTTTGCAGAACCACCTGATCCTGTTACAGAACCTCCTCCTCCCTCATGAAGTCTTACAAGAGGAATTTTATATTTTAATGCAAGCTCTTCAGTGTAAATGCTTTTCCTTAATCCTGAAGGGTTTGGTGAGCCACCTTTTAAAGTAAAATCTTCTCCACCAATCACTACTGGTCTATTATCTATGCTTCCAAATCCTAATAAAAAATTGGCAGGTGTAAAATCCTTTAATTCTCCTTTTTCATTATATTCTGAGTTACCAGCAATTTTACCAACTTCATCAAAAGAGTCTTTGTCTAAAATAAATTCCAGTCTCTCTCTGATTGCTTTTCTTCCTTTTTTATGCTGAAGCTTAACTGAATCTTTTCCTCCATGATTAAGGCTTAATGTTTCTCTTTTTTTTATTTCTTTAACTTCTTTTTTCCAGGTCATTGGTTCACACTAGTTTATTTGTTATGATAAATCAGAAATTTAAATATTGATATTAATAAAATGATACAACTTGATAAAGCGCCATATTTAGAGCTTGATAATTATAAAGCCCCAAAAAACATTCATGCCCTCTATTTAACTATGAATGACAACAAAAAGATTAGAGTTTTCCTCTGGAAAGTAAAAGAAAATAGAGGAACCATTTTATTGCAGCAAGGGCATAATGAATTTATAGAAAAATATTATGAAATTATACAAAATTTTATAGATAGAGGTTTTAATGTTGTTTGTTTTGATTGGCGCGGTCAGGGCTTATCAGACAGAATGACAAAGAATGAACATAAACAATACATTGAAAGCTTTAATATTCACGATGACGATTTAACTTTTATAATTAATAACCTAATAAAGAAGGAGCTTCCAGGGCCCCTTATTGGTGTTGGGCATTCTATGGGAGGATGCCTGATGCTTTCTTCGTTAAAAAATAACGAAAAAAAATTTGATGGAATGATTCTATCCGCTCCTATGTTAGGTTTTAAATTTAATATTTTAATGAATATTATTGTTTATTTTTCAAACTTATTTTTGAATGATGATGATTATTTATTGGGCTCAAAACCAAACTTAGGCAAAGAGACTCCTTTTAACGAAAATGAATTAACAAACGATAAGTTTCGATATGAAAGAACTCTTAGATTGGTAAGAAAAAATCCAAAAGTTAGATTATGGGGAATAACTAATCTATGGGCTAAAGCAGTAAAGAATCGATTAAATTTATTAAGAAAAGCGAAATGGATAGAAAAAATTGAACTTAAAGTTTTAATAATTAATAGCGTTGAAGATAAAGTCGTAAGTCCATATTTTGTTCAATATTATGGAAAACGAATAAAAAATTCTATTTTAATTGATTTTGAAAATTGTGGTCATGAAGTATTTATGGAGACAGATAGCAAAAGAAAAATCTTATGGAATGAAATAGATAAATATATAATTGATTTAGGAATTTGAAGTGACCAATAATCATCCCAGCAAGGAAGAATTAAATAAAATAATTAAATCAGAAAAAAGCTTAGATTTAAATCAGAGTCATCTTATAGAGGAATTAAAGAAAAAATATTCTAATTCTTATATTCCATATAACTTAGAAGGTCTAATTAATCATAAGAATGGCCTTTTTAATGATGCTATCCAAAATTTTAATCAAGCTAAAGAAAAATTAGTAAATGAAGATAATAATAACAAAGATTTATCAACTTTATATCAAAATATAGGAATTAGTTATTATAAATTAGACCAAAAAGAAAATGCTGTTACTAATTTAATTCAATCAATTGATCTTAATAATTATAACCTAATTTCATTAAATCTATTTACGCAAATTTTTTTAGCAGAAAATATAAACTTCACTAAAAACTTAAAAAAATTTTTATGCAATTTAATAAAGCTTCAATATATAGAGATTGATCCTATATCGGCAAAAATTCAGAACTTTTTAGCCGAAAATTTCGTCTTAAATGAATTTCTACCCGGTCTAACTATTTCAAAAAATAATGGTGGTTTAAAAACTATAGAAGTAAATTTTGAGAATAACTTCGACTTTGAATTACTTATTGGTGTTCTAGCTGAAGGACTAATAATTAATCATTTTTTAGAAGAAAATATGACTAAATACAGATCTTTGATTATGAGGAAGGTGTTGGAAGAAGATACAGCTTTTTTATCAAATAAATATATCATTTCAATTTTATTATCATTATCAAAACAATCTAAAATTAATGAATTCTGCTGGAATTACTCAAGCGAAGAAAATGAAATTATTAAAAAAATAGAAAATAATATTTTAAAAAATAATTATAATAATACTGAATTATTGTTTTTTGCAATTAAAGCAATAAGTACATATAAAAATATATTTAAAGATAAAAAAATAACCGGCTGGTTAAATAAAAATAAAAAGAATTTACCTAAAATCATCAGTGAAGAATACACATACATTAAAAAAGAAAATGAAAAATTTTTAACTTATTCAAGACTTTTTTTGTCAAAAAAAAATAATGATCAAGTAACCAACAAAGTAAGGAGGCAGTATGAGGAAAACCCATACCCTGTTTGGACGAAAATGCAACTTCACAGTAAAAAACTTGATGTAAAGAGTTATTTAAATAATCAACTTAGTTGGTTTGATAATAATATTGGTGAAATTAAAAAACCAAAAATTTTAATTGCGGGCTGTGGAACTGGTAGACATGCCATTCAAACAGCAAATATTGTAAAAGAAAGTAGTGTAAAAGCCATTGATATTAGTTCCACTAGCTTGGCGTATGCAAAAATAATGACAGAAAAATTTGGTATACAAAATATTAAATTTAAGAACCAAAGTATTCTTGAATTAAAAAATAAAAGCTACGATATAATTGAGTCTCATGGAGTGATCCATCATATGGAGGACAGCGAAAAAGCTCTTGAAGTATTAGCGAATAATTTAAAAAAAGGAGGTCTTTTAAGCCTAGCTATTTATAATAAAATGGGAAGAAAAGAAATAAATTTTATTAGGGATTTTGTAAAAAAAAATGAAATTGAACCTAGTGATAAAAATATTGTTTGGATAAGAGAACATATTAAAAATAGCACTCCAGACAAAATAAGAAAAAGATTAATTTTATCAAAAGATTTTTATTCAGTTTCGGGATGCCGAGACCTTTTTTTTAATGTACAAGAAACACAATTTAATATTAAGCAAATAAAAGAACTTATTGAAAAGAATGATCTAAGATTCATGGGTTTTACTGGTCTTTCTGAAATACATATAACTAATTTTAAAAAGGTTTATTCAGGTCATAGTCTTTTAGATCTTGATTGTTGGGATGATTTTCAAAAAAACAATGAAGATTTTTTTGGATCTATGTATCAGTTTTGGACACAAAATTTAGTTAGGCCTTAAATCAAAAGCAATGCTTATTCTATTTTTATCATCATCAAATGGAATAGTTCTGTGAAATAGTGATGAAGGAAATATAATAGAGCTAGACTCTTTAGGTCTAAACGATATTTTTTTGAGTTTAGAATTATCAATTATAGGATAGTTTGGGCCTCTTAGAGAGAATTCTATTCTCCCTTCATCATTTTTAATTTTTGGCATATTTAAGTATAAACTTCCGCTAATCCATCCAAACTCATGATTATGGAAGTTTAAATAGCCACCTTTTTTTATCACTACAGCCCATGCTTTTACTGAAAAAGAGCTAGGCCATTTTCTAATTAAATCGCAATCCATTTTACTATATTTTTCTTTATAAAGATCTATTCTTTGATCAATAATTCCACTAAGTTTTTCAATTACTTTTTCTTTGCTATCCAGTAAATTACCGGGCGTTTGAAAACCATTATTTAAAAGATTTTGACTTCTTGCATTTTTTAACTTTAAATCAATTATCCTGTTAAGTTCTTTAATTTCATTTTCATTGAAACAATCGACAAAGCCTTCTTCTTGCTCCATGATAAAATCAAATTGATTATCACAAATTTGATAAGGGTTTTTTTTCCAATCTAACTGATTTGTTGCAAAGTCACTAATGGCAACAGAACCTATGCTTTTTGGTAAATTACTTTTTTGTAAAGATAGAAGGCGTTTATACAACCCTTTATAATTTTCCTTTAAATACAAACATTCAAATAAATTTGGATAAGCAATCATTAATTTTTGATTATAATTGACTGCTTTTTTAAAAAAAATGAGAGCTAATTCAATATCGCCCATTGATTTTAATAGCTGAGCATAATTATTGCATATATTTGCATTATTGGGTTGCAAAACAATTAATTTTTCAAATATAGTTTTTGCAACATCAAAATTTTCATTAATCGAGCATACAGACGCATATAGATTTAATACCCTTAAATTATCATTATTTTTTTTATATATTTTCGCAGTTAAGTCTTCACATTTTTGGTACTGACCATCTTGAAATAAATTTACTGCTTTTATTAATAAATCATTATCTATTTTATTCATTAATTTGAGGGCCTTAAGTCAAAAGCTAAACAAATTCTATCTGTATTATCTCTAAAAGGAATAGTTCCATGAAAAATTGATGAAGGAAACAAAATAATATCACCCTCTTCTATATCAACATTCATGTATGGAATAAGATCATCATTAATTTTTTTATAATTATTACCATGAAGAGAAAATTGAATATTTCCTTCATTATTTTTTTTTCGAGGTAGTTTTAAGTAGAGCACTCCGCTCACCCAACCATTTGTATGGTTATGTCTTTTCAAAAATCCCGATTCATTGATAACCACCGTCCAGGCATATAACCATGCTTCCATTGGCCAGGATTCTGTATAAATTGATTGCTCAAAATCCTTTAAGAAAAGGTAATAACCCTTTAAATGCTCTGTAATTAATTCTTTCACTTTTATTAGTTCATTATTTTTATGCCGAAATATATTGCCAGCACTTTGTTTGCCCTTAACCACTAAATCCTGTAATCTATCTTTTTCGCTCTGTGATTTTAAGAAATTTAATAATGTCTTTATCTCATTTTTATTGAATAAATTATCAAGTTGGGTATTTTTTTTAAAAACTAATTTAAATGGATTTGAGCAAAAAGGATATGGATCTTCTTTCCATTCAAATTGATTAGTGGCATAAGCGCTTAAAGAGGATACACCAATATTTACTTTATCTGCTGATTTCATGTAATTAGTCAAAAATAAGAACAGTTCTTTTTCCATATTTTGAGCAAGCATACATTCGGCTTTGCTTTGATCGTATTTAGGATCATTTTGCTTATTGAAGCAATCAAGTGCTTTTTTAAAATCTTCTTGCCTTTGATAAAGAGAACCTAAATTTGCATATGTATTTTTGACATTTGGGTCAACTTCAAGTGCTTTTTCATAATGTTCAATAGCTTTCTGATAATTACCAATTTGCATATGTAGATTTCCACAATTATTTAAAGAAGCACTATGATTAGGATTAATACTAAAAATCCTATCATAAATCTCAAAAGCCTTATCATGATTACCCATGTGTTTATATGAAATAGCAATATTTTGTAATGCTGATAAATCATTGGGGTCATTTTTTAGCATATCTTTATATAGCTCCAATGCCTCATCAAATTCACCTTCAAGAAAAAGGTCTGATGCAATTTCATAATTATTTTGCTCTTTATTTGTCATATTTTAAATTTAACGATTTAATTATATTATATTTTTTCATTCAGCTGCTCTGTTAAATGAATAATAATTTTTTAAATATGAATCTAAATTTTTTATAATATTGTGAAAAAAATCTCTTAATTCAAAAAAATTATCATTAATTTCAAAATTACTTTTCAAATATAATTTCTTATTTATTTCAATTTGGATAACATTTTTATTCAATTCTTTATTAGAGTATTTTTTTACTATATATCCCCCAGAGTAAGGATAGTTGAGAGCAACACTGAA